>Ga0209467_1000121_pt1 | contig 142056 bp, 122 predicted proteins | sample Higcelwee11metaG_FD_187175 | JGI IMG/M metagenome (GOLD analysis project Ga0209467, IMG submission 187175) | Freshwater pond sediment microbial communities from the University of Edinburgh, under environmental carbon perturbations - High... | ecosystem: Environmental > Aquatic > Freshwater >...
CGGCAAATCCGGACGGAAATATCTGTAAATACGCTAAATTCGGATATAAGTATCTGAACGACAGCTCAAGAATTACTAAACCGATGATCAAAAAGAACGGCGAATGGAAGGAAGCATCCTACGGCGAAGCTTACGACCTGATAGTTCAGAAGATCAAAGCAGTGAAACCCGAAGAGAATTCTTTCATGGCCGGCGGAAGGCTGACGAACGAGGAACTGTTCCTCACTTCAAGACTGGCAAGACAGGCTGTAAAGACGAATAATCTTTCATCATTTCTTTATCACGGCAGAGAATGCGCTATGAAATACAACTGGTTCGCAAATGTTCCTTTTGAAGATCTTGATAAAGCACGGGCTATCTATTTCGTAGGCTGCGAGATAAATAAGGATAATGCCGTTCTCGGTTTCAGGATAAATTCGCTGAAACAGGAAAAGAATATCAAGCTTGTGAATATTCATAAAGCGGACGATTCAACGATGAACCGCAAATGCGACTGCAGTGCTAAGGTTGATTCATATTATAATCTGATCAAAGCAATGAATTATATTGTTGTAAAAGATAATCTGGTTAACAAGATGTTCATTGACGGAAATACGGAAGGTTTTGAATCTTATAAAGCCGACCTGCTTAAATCCGATCTGACTGAGCTTGTAAAAAAATCCGGTGTTACTGAAGAAAAAGTCAGGAAGATACTTGGTCATTACAACGAAGAGCAGAACGCGATAATTATCTTTAATGAGAAGAATGTAGCTTCTTCAACGATAAAAGAGATCTTCAACCTGGCTCTTCTGACCGGGAAACTCGGCAAAACTGCAAGCGGAGTGATCGCGCTTAAAGAAAAGAACAATGCTCAGGGTATTTTCGATATGGGCATCACATGCTGTCTTGAAGACGGTGTTCAAGCGAATATGAAACAGGCTTGGGGATTTGAGAAGTCTGAATGCAAAAAATCTCACGGTGATATAAAGAATCTTTTCATATTCGGCGAGGATCCGGCCGGATGTTCCGATAAAGCTAAGGAAGTTTCTGACATGCTGCAAGGAATATCATTCAAAGTGGTTTCTGATTATTTTATGACTGAAACAGCGAAACTTGCCGATGTAATACTTCCGGCATCATTCCCGATCGAGACAGGCGGTTCGTTCTCCAACACACAGAAAAAGATCGCGGTTTTTGAACCTGCTGTCACACCAAAATCAGAACTGTTTAAAGACCAGCTTATAGCTCTCTTAAACAAGCTCGGAGTTTCAGTTTCTTATAAATCGAACGGGGATATTCTCGCAGATGCTATAAAGATCATGGGCGACGGGATCTGCTGCTGCGACGACTGCAAATATGAATTCGATATCACTGTCGAGAAATGCGACAGAGGAAGCATCAGGCATGGCGGCGATGTTTTAGTCAAGATGGCTGATGATGAATTTGCTGAAAAGCTGAAAAAATAGATGTAAATTGAATAAATAAGAACGTCATACTCAAGACTATCGAGGTATTAGTTATACCTTAAATATTTCAGATCTGAAGAATAAGCTGATCTTCATTTATAATTGACATTTGCATTATTTTGTATTACATTGTAAATACAACAAAAGGAGAACCGAAATGTCAAAAACGATCACAATGAGAATAGATGAATCCGTACTTGAAAAACTGATGAAGTTCGCCAAGCTTGAAAACAGATCTTTATCAAATTTCATCGAAACAGCCGCATTAAAGTATATAAATGAGATCGAATATGCCGACGAATTCGAAATGAACGAAATTCTCAGCGATACTGGACTACTAAAAAAACTGAAAAAAGGAAGCACGGACGCAAAAAACAAAAGAGGCCGCTTTGTCGAACTTTAGAATATTTGAAACGGATCAGTTCATCTCTGACCAAGAAGCAATACAACCACAAGCCAAAGCCAAGCTTTACATAAAAATCCGGGAATATGTGTATAAACAGATGTCCGAAAATCCATATTTCGGCAACAACATCAAAAAATTAAAGGATTTCTCTCCGCAGACTTGGCGGTACAGAATTGGTAATTACAGATTATTCTATGAAATAGACGATAAAGAAAAGATTATTTTCGTAACAGCCCTGAGCAAAAGGAAAGATGCTTATTGATATTAAAGGCGTATTTAATGAAATATTTCTTCTCCGAACTGAAGCTTTATACGATTATACCTTTACCAGTCTTGATATTTCTTCTGATCTCGATCTCTTACTGCGATAATTTCGTTGTAGATAAAGAACTCCATTTACTTAAGGAAGATATAACAGCAAAAAGATATCCTTACATTGACAGTACCGGATACAAATGTTCAATAATTAAGATATTGTCCGATGTTTCTAGACTCAGGTTCAAAGGAAAAGGTATTATAAAGCAAATAGAACGCGAAGATGGATCTTATATATTGTATGTGAACGATCTTTGCGACAGCATAAAGATAAGCAGGTATGACTTTGACCCGTTTTGCTATAAAATAAAAAACAACCTCGTACCTGGTTCAGCTTATTTCATAGAACTCAAAACCGAAGGCGAATATAGAAAACCAGTAAAAAAATCATCATATAATCCTTCTGTATATGTTTCGAGTCAGAATAATTCAAGCTACTCAGGAAGTTCAGATGTCGAAATGAGATTTTACCTTGAATTCGATATCCCTGAATCAGAAATACATTCTTTGTTCGACCTTATATTTGTTGACGGCGGAAATTATATGCCCGACAAAACTGACACGAATGTACAAAAAATTCAGATCTACGATTTCTATTTAAGTACTTATGAAATAACTCAAAAACAGTTTAAAGCTGTAATGGGCTATAACAGAAGCACTTTACAGAGTGACAACATGCCTGTGACTAATATTAACTGGCATGAAGCAGTTCTTTTCTGCAATAAACTGAGTGAAATAGAAGGACTTGGATGTTATTATAACATAAACTATAACCTCGGAGATCTGTTTTACGGATCAACCAATACGGACGGTACTGTTACAATAAATTCAAATTCTCAAGGATATAGACTTCCGATAGTATCCGAATGGGAATATGCCGCAAATGGCGGAAAACATTCATCAAGATTTGTTTACTCGGGAAGTAACAATATCGAGGAAGTTGCTTGGTATAGTAACAATTCAGGTTCAAAAATCCATGAAGTAGGATTGCTTCTTGAAAATGAACTAGGCCTGTATGACATGACCGGTAATGTTGATGAAATGTGCGATCCGGATGACTTCAGTATGCATTTGACGAGCAGCAAGTCAATTAAAGATCATTCATTTATAATTAAAGGTGGAAACTGCGTTTCGAGTTTACCATGGTCATTGAAACCTGATTTTAGAATAAATAACAGAAATATTATGGTTAACGGCTCTAGTAATTATTTGGGATTTAGGATCGCTAAGTCAAAATGATAATTTTGATCATTTTGATCATTAAGATATTAGGTATTGACTTGCATTTCTTATGACCTTAAATTACTGCGTATAAATATCTGGACTTTACCCTTTTTTCCAGTGTCGGTTGTATCGGCATGTAATTTTTTTATTCTTTAACCGTGATCACTCTGTTTATTTCAGGTACTTTAATTGTTCTTTTCTCGCCTGAAAGGAAAGTGATCTCCAAGGTAAAATTATTGAATTCTTTCCCAAGCCCGAAATGCTGAACAAGCGAGTGCTGGTTAGTAGTTCCCTTCCCGCCCTGGATCTCGCGGATCAGACTGATATTGTTATTAAAAAGCCTTAATCTCGTTCCTATTGCATCGCAATGGTCTTTTCCGGTTACCTTGACTTCAAGCCAGTTCCCGATCTTCGGTGTATCGTTCCGGAACAGCTGGATCTTACCTCCCGCCACAAGCATATCAAGATCACCGTCATTGTCAATATCGGCATAAGCTACTCCCCAGCCGTTAAAATGTCTTGTGCCGGAAAGATAAGTTACATCTCTGAAAGTTTTATTTCCGTTATTCATATATAAGAATGATCTTCTGCCTTCATAAACATCGTTGATGTAAAGATCAAGAAAGCCGTCATTGTCAAGATCGCCGAATGCCGGTTCGGAGTGCGTTTCTTCATACCTGATCCGGGCGCTTCTGCGTATGTCTGTAAATTTAAAGTCAGGCGCACCTGAATTCTCATACAGCATTGTCATATTGGAAAAATCAATATATCTAGGATGTGCAAGATTAGCTGTTATCAGGTCAAGATCACCGTCGTTGTCGATATCCCCCCATTCTGACCCGATAGTATGCCCCCACCAGCCGTCTGTCTCAATTCCAGCTATATATTTTTCTCGGGCAATATTTTTGAAATATCCGGTTCCGTCATTTTTTAAAAGAAAGTTTTCGGTCAGCCTGTAGTTTGAAACATAAATATCAATATCTCCGTCATTATCAAAATCACCCGTGTTCACACCGCGTCCGGCTCTGTTCTTGCCATCTTCCGGGAGAACTCCGCTTGATTCGGTTGCATCAGAAAATTTTCCGTTACCTTTTCCAAAAAGCAGCTGGTCTTTCTCATTCACATAATTATTTTCGTAATTCGCAAAATAAACATCGAGAAAGCCGTCTTTGTTCAGGTCAGCGATACCTATGCCTTCAGTAGATACGCCGTTATCTTTAATCGTTCCGACTTCTGAGACCTTTTTGAAAACACCGCCATTGTTGAGTCTGACAGTTTCAGGGTCTTTTGTGATCATATCTAATTTACCGTCATTGTCAAAATCTCCCCAAAGCCCGCCCGAAGCCGAGTTCGTATCCGGAAAAGCAAGCGCAGATATGTCATAAAATCCCTTCCCACTCAGATTTTTCAAAAGCCTTCTTCCATCTAGGAGAATATCCTGATAACCGTCACTGTCATAGTCTCCCCACGCTATCCGCCCTGCAGAGAAATCTTTAAGTCCGAACTCATCAGTTACATCATTAAATATCACCTCATCGAATCCGGTTTTCTTTCTGATTTCTGATAGAACATCTTTTTTATTGCTAAGCCCGGCGGTTTTTAAATACAGTGAATCGCAAAGCTGCCATACATTTCTGGAATCTCCCGCGATCATTCCTTTAGATAGATATGTCAGCGATTTGTCCCTATCGCCAAGCTTATCATAAGCTTTGCCCAGCAAATAATAAGGCTTGCACAGAGTAGTTTCATCGTCAACGCCAAGCATATTTTCATCTATTATATCGTAAAGAACATCGACAGCTTTTGTATATTCTTTTTTATCGATCATAATCTCCGCAAGGTAACACCCTGAAGTGATCTTTGAGCTTCTTTTTTCAAGCTCCCATTCCATATCCGGAAAATGATCAGCCTTTGGATAATTCCTACTTTGCTCAAATCCCTGTAAAGCACAATCAAGGGCCTTCGATGTGTCTCTGCAGTCTATATAGTGGTATCTTGCGGATGTTGTACAAGGGAGATAATCCTGCGGGAAAGCTGCAATAAATTTATCTAAAGTACTATCGATCTCATTTATTTTCTTCAAAGCTGAAAGCGAACTCAAAAGGTACTGATACATTGTCCGGCGCCAGTTCGACAGAGGGTATTTTTTTAAAAGATCATTAATAATTATCACTTTCATACTGTCGTTGGTCCAAACAGGGTAAAGCAGCTCATAGAATTCTGAAGACGCGAGATCAAATGTCTCTTTTGAAGCGGGATATTTAGTAATGATCTCATTTTTTGTAATCTCTGCGTTTGCGGAATCTTTGTCCGAAAGATATTTCAGATATTTTTCATAAATCAGCGAGCTTTCGGTATCATCAACTATTAATTTTGAAGAGCATGACGCTAAAACGATCATTACGGTTACAGAAATCAGGAAAATTTTCATAAGAACTTCTCCCCAGAAGTTGAAATGAAAATAATAAAAATGTTGCATTTTCGCAACAAGTAAATAATATTTCGTACCTTTTTAAATCATGCCGAAATAGAATGCTATGATCCCGAAAAACATATCGAGCTTCATTATAAGGCTGAGTCTTTCATAATCGATCTTAGCGGGATCTTTAAAAAGCGAGAAAATAATATAAACAAGAACAGGAAAAACGCCGATGCTTAGTGTTAATGCAAAATTTACCGTGTAGCCTCCAAAGACCATCAGGTATGTAAGATAAAACACGAGCGTTATTATGAGCAGCTTTAATATATTTATTGTTCTGGGAATACCGAGCCTGATAGCCATAGTGTCCGCCCTATGATGCTCATCTCCTTTCAAATCTGCTATATCTTTGATAATCTCGCGGATAAAATGAAAAAGAAAAGATGAGATCGCAAGTGGGATAATCAGAGAAAAATTACCAGTGGTAATGCTGCAGAAATAAAAAAGGTATCCGCTTATAAAAGCCACGACGAAATTACCCCAGAACGGTCTCCTTTTTAAAAATACCGTATAGAAAAGCAGGATCAGGTTTACCAACGCTACGGCGGCAAATGAATGGTAACCCAGAAGGAATCCGGAGAGAAGCGAGCCTGCAACAAGTACCGAATACCAAATGTAAGCAGAGCTGATCTTCATGTTGCTTGAAGGAAGAGGGCGGGTCGGTTTGTTAATTGAGTCAATATCAATATCGAATATGTCGTTGATAATATTTCCTGCACCGGCAGTTAATACTGTCGAAAAAATTATTAACACGAGGTTAAAAAAATCGATTTTTTCAGAAACTATAAAATACGCTGTCAGAGAAGCGAAAGCAGTAATTAAGAGATTCAGCGGTCTTATGATCTGGAGAAAATATTTCATATCTTTCTTACAGATCGCGGTTTGAAATAACTTGATCTTGAGAGCAGTTTCTGGAGAAAGATCAGATCGGCAATTCCGGAGATCAATCCGATAATACCACCTGCTATTCCCGCGGTTTCAGTAGGTTTTACGGCATAACCGATATAGTAACCCGCAACAAGAAAGATCAAAGGTAAAATGAAAAGAAGGAAACCGGCTGTAAGTTTAGCCTGCGGCGGAAGATCAATTTCAACTTTATCGTCCGTATTAAGGCCGTATGTGTTTTCAATTTTGATCAGTGCGGGCTTGTCGCCGGACATGCATACGCCTCTATTCGAACATGTCCTGCATCCGGAGTTTAGCTCCATTTCTATATATGCGAAATTATCGTCGGTTCTTTTTACAACCCCGTTATCCATTAATTACTTCCACATGTAAGATAAGCTTGCTTTATGCGTATTGCCCAGATCCTCGAAATCAGGTCTGAACGCGTAATCGAGAATAAATCCCATCAGTGAAATTCCCGATCCTGCCGACCACGTGTCGTCTGAATTATAACCTCCGCGCAGGCTGATCATCTTGTATTTCAGTTCAATACCGGCAGACATGACGATATCCATAAATCCTATTGATGTCAGCGCGTACTCTTGATAATTCTCTGTTCTGATCTTGGTTCCGCCGATAATCTTATAATTAGTCAGAAAATAATCCAGCCTTCCGTTGTATTCAGCGTTAAATAGCGCTGACGGGCTGACGAACTCATTTGTTCCTGTAGTCCAGAAAAGAGCTGAAGTTGTGATGTCCTGGAGTTTTAAACCCATAGATAAATTCTGAGTATGCTTATATAATCCTGACAGGTCAAAGCCCAAACCCGCAGCCGATTCTTCTTCGAATGTTTTGTAAAGGAATTTAACTCCCGCTCCCCAGTTAATCTTTTCGTTGTATCTTTTTCCCAGGGTAAGGAAAAAAGCGAATTCGTTATCACTGACGGTGCCGTCCCGGAGAATGGGGTTTTCCGGACTTACATCCTCTTCCTCGTTTTCGAGCTTTGTCAGCGTGATCCCGTCAACATTCTGCCAGATCAGCGCTGTGCCTATTTGCGCCTTCATATACTCAGTGTTATACGCGACGAATTCCTGCTGAACGATCCCTTCGAATCTTTCGCTGTGTGAAACGGTCACACCGTTCATTTCAATTTCCGGAAGGAACGCAGGGTTGAAGTAAACCGCGGCAGGAGTTTCAAAAGAGGTTAAGATGATGTTTCCGAGAGACAAACTTCTCGCATCAATTCCGCTGCTGATGAATTCTCCGGCGTACTTTCCGCTTCCGAAGGCAGAAAATATCAAGGATACTATAACTGCCGGGATGATCTTTTTATTCTTGCATAAGTCTTTCAATTGAGCCTTTTCCCTGTCTTATTATCTCTATTTCGTCACCGCTAATGTCGATTACAGTTGAAAATTCAGGTTCGATCACTCCGCAGTCGATTATGGCGTCAACCTGTTTTCCAAAGATCCTTTCAATATCCACAGGGTCGGACAGCGGCAGAAGATCACCCTCTATTATTTCAGAAAATTTATTCAGACTTGAACTTATCAGAGGGTTACCCAATCCTTCTACTAATGCATGATCTATATTGTTCAACGGGATCCTGATCCCAACCTTCTTCTTCTCTCCGGAAACTGTTTTTGATACGGAATTTAAGGCTTTCATTACAAAAGTATATGGACCGGGCAGGAATTCTTTGATGATCATAAAACATTCTTTGGGGCATTCGGCATATTCGCTAAGCTGACTCATACTCGAACAGACGAATGAAAAAGTTTTTCTTTTATCGACTTTTTTAACCATTATCAGCTTATCCAATCCTTTTTTATTGAAAAGATCGCAGCCGAAAGCATATCCTGTATCTGTCGGATAAATAATGACCCCGCCGTTCTTTAAAATATTAACGACAGTATCTACATCTCTTTTTTTCGGGTTCTCTTCATGCATCTGGATCATCATAGGTTCTAATATTTCCTTTATTTACTTAACTCAAGCATTTTATTCAAAGCTTTCAGGGCTTTTTTTCTTGTATTCTCTTCAACAAATATCTCATATTCCTCATTTGAAAGCGAATTATATACTTTGTAAAGTTCTGTTGATTTCATCTGGACGCACACCGCATGATCAGCTAAAGGATAAATCCTTTTAGAAGGAAATCTCAATTGAAGGTTTTTCGCTATTTCTATTTCTGTCCCGATTATCACGCCGGCTTTTTCATTCATATTTTCTATGTTCTCTTCAACGAATTTTACGATCTGAGAAGTTGAGCCGATAAAATCAGCTTTTTCGAGAACTTCCTTCGGCGATTCCGGATGAACCAGAAGCAGGCAGTCAGGATGTTCGTGTTTTGCAATAAAAATATCTCCCACGCTGAACTCGTCATGCACATAGCAGTAGCCGTTCCACAAAATAATGTCTGCCCCTGTGGTAATGCTGCAGTAGTATCCCAGATTCTTGTCCGGAGTAAAGATTATCTTTCTGTCTTTGTAATGGTCAACTATCTTAACAGCGTTCGCCGAAGTGCAGATGCAGTCGCTTTCCGCTTTCACTTCAGCAGAAGAATTTATGTAAGATATTACCACAGCCTCAGGGTGCTTTTCTTTCAGTTCCCTCAATCCTTCAGCGTCGCACATTGCAGCCATGGGGCACTTTGCGTTGATCTCGGGCAGCAGGACTTTTTTGTCAGGCGAAAGTATCTTCGCGCTCTCGGCCATAAAATCAACTCCGCAGAATACAATAATGTCGGCATCGGTTGCGGCAGCTTTTTTTGAAAGCTCTAAAGAATCACCTATAAAGTCGGCCACAAGCTGAACCTCAGAATCCTGATATGAATGCGCCATGATCACCGCATTCTTCTTTTTTTTCAGCTTTAGTATTTTCTCAATAAGGTCTTCTTTTGATAATTCTTTTTTTGTATTTTTCGTAGCGGGCATTTTGTGACCTGTTTTTTCGCAACAATATAGTCAAACTGCGAATCAATGTCAATTACATAAGACAAAACGAAACCAGGTCTACATCCGAAAAAGCGGACAAATTGCTTAACACATTTTAAATTTAGCAGTTAAAAATGGAGGTAGCATGTCTGCGAAACGAAAGAAGTACACATAACCGGGTACAGTCCACTCCTAAAATATATCAATGCAAAGTCTCTCCAATAGTAAAAATTGGCAAATAAATACCAATTATTAGTGTTGATAATAACAATATTGATACTAATAAGGATATTGTCAACACAGGCTTTGAAAATATTGCAGGCAATGAGTTATAAGAAATTAGAATAGAACCAGACAAAGTTAGTATCACCATTATAAAACAAATTAATACAGATACTACAAAATAATCATTTAGGATTTCACTCATATCCAAGAGCAGTTGAGTCAGAGCAGGTAACTCACCACCGATACTTGCAAATAATCCTTCAAATATTGGTACTATTAGCAATATAACCACGAAAATAGTAAACCAAATAAAACATGACGATAAAAACAATATGATATTCATTATATTCTTAATTGCATATTCCAATTTTACATTATTTTCCAATGTAATTAATAAAGAAAAAATAATCAATAAGAATAAAAGGAAAAATATGGTTGGCAGAACATTGTCGGCTGTTGATAGTATATTACTGCGTAAACGAGCGTTGATTAGGACGGTAAATGATGAATTGAAAAATATTTGTCAGATAGGGCACTCCAGGCAGAGAAGTTTTTCAATTTTTTTCTCAAACTTTCTTTCAGCTTCAACGTCTTATACTTTCTTTGTCAAGAAACCATCGCTGGATCTATATGTTTTGAATGAAAAAAATTTCAGTCTGTACTGTTTTAAGCACTTCTTAAATCGAACTCACGTTAAAATAATTATTTCGACAAAAAAAACTCGTTTTGTTTCTCATTTGTTTCTTGCGAATAAAAAAACACCGCTTTTGTGCGGTGTCTGAAGGCAGTTCAATAATAGGGGGAGGATTATTTCAACTGCCGGATATAATATACAATAAAAAACATGAAAAATCTCATAAAAAAGTAATTATTTCATTCTGACAGGTTTATGAACGGCACTGCATCAAGTGCGGAATCGAATTTAAAACTATCTACCCCGTATTTTTTTATCTTTAGATATGCGGTCATTGCGACCATTGCGGCATTGTCTGTGCAGTATTTCGGGCTGGGGTAGTAGAATTTCATTCTCTTTTTTGCCGCCGTTCCCGAGATCTTGGATCTCAGCATGGAATTTGCGGATACACCGCCGGCAAGCAGAACCGTACTGCAGTTGTATTTTTCCGCAGCGTTAAACAGTTTTGTTACCAGCGAATCTGTTACCGAATCCATAAATGAAGCGGCGATGCTGTTAATATTTTTCTGAATAAACTGTTTATCATGCTTCTCAATATAGTATTTCAAAGAAGTTTTTAACCCGCTGAAGCTGAAATCAGAACTGTTCTGCATACCGCGCGGGAACGATTCAAACTTTTTATCTCCCTGACCGGCAAGTTCATCCAGAATTTTGCCGCCCGGAAAGCCGAGACCCAGCATTTTTGAGACCTTATCGATACATTCTCCGGCAGCGTCATCTCTTGTTTTTCCGCACAGCTCATATCTTCCCTGTTCGGGAACATAAATAATTTCCGTGTGCCCGCCAGATACCACAAGCACGATAAAGGGGTATTCGATACCGGGGTGATCTATAAAATTCGCGCAGATATGGCCTTCGATATGGTTTACAGGCACGACAGGGATGTTCAGGGTGTACGCAAGACCTTTGGCGAAATTTACTCCGACCAGAAGCGGGCCGACGAGGCCGGGGCCGAAAGTTACGCCGACAGCTTCAATATCGTTCAAACAAGCACCGGCATCTGAAAGAGCTTTATCGAGAACCGCAGGGAAGTTTTTAAGATGGGCTCTTGAAGCTATTTCCGGGATAACTCCGCCGAAAGCTATATGTTCCAGTTGGGTATTGACTGCCACAGATAATATTTTTCCGTCCTTAAGAACGGAAGCAGAAGTATCGTCGCAGGATGATTCGATCCCGAGAATTACCATTTATCAGCCTTATAAAGAAATTATATCGTGGATCTTCCATCTGAAATCATCGTCTAGAACAGTGAAGAAAATATCTTTCACCGTAAATTTCATATCTGTCTCTTTTATAAACCCTTCCAATTGTTTCTGAGCTTTTAGAACAGTCTCTTCCGAAGCGAAAGTTCCTATTGACACATGAGGTATGAACGGTTCAAGGTTCAGACCCTGAATATTTTCGGGACAAATTGCCGAAAGCCTCGAGTTCATTTCATACAGTTCCCTGCAGTATGCCGGAGCGATATACAAAAAAAAAGGATCCTTAAAAAAACCGGTCTTTGTGAATTCAACTTGAAAGGGTTTGAAATACCTTGCCGCCTCGACGGTGTTCTTGCGATGCGTAACCCACATATCTCTTGTAATATAAGGAGGATACATTAATGTCAAATGAGGTTTCGGCATTTTGAAATATTCGTTAAACTGGTTCTGCCACGAGTATATTCTTTTTGTTATATCGTCGGGCAGAAATATGAACAGACCCCCGTCTCCAGGTTTTGATGCTTCCATCGTTCGCCTTTGTTTTACTTCGGGCGGTAATTTAAGAAAATAATTGATATTTAGAAATTAAAAAATTATAATTAGCAAACTTTCGGGATCCGATATGAAGAAGATACTCAAATACGAGCTTAAACAGCTGCTTAGAGACAAGAAGACGATTTTCTTCGTTTTCATTCTTCCGCTTGTCATTTTCCCTGTATTGAACGGTCTTCTTTCAAAGGCGATAACATCAAGAGTAGATGACATATCCGAAGAAAGAACCGTACTGGTTTCAGAAAAAAATCAGTTCCTTGAAGAAATTTTAAAAAACTTTGAAAACGACAGCGTTTTTACCATTACCTACGCAGAGAATGTTGGAAATAAAGATTCTCTTCTAAAAAAGTACGCCGCAGTGATCAGTTCGAAATTTGACGATTCGCTGAAACTGAACACAGTTGTTCTTACCTACTCAGCAAACAGGGATAAAGAGAGCATCCAGACCGGCAGTTTTATAAGCAGGCTGAAGAAATTAAGAAGGAACCTGTCTGAAGAAAGATATAAAGAGATCGGAATAGAAGAATACTACAAAGAATCGGTGCCGCAGATAAAAAATACAGCGGACGAAAAAAAAATGGCTAATTCGTCGAGCGCGAACCTGCTGCCTATCACGATCGTAATGGTGCTTCTTATAGGTACTTTTATGATATCGAACTATATAATTCTCGGAGAAAAAGACAACAATACACTTGAGTCGCTTCTGTCATCAGGCATCATGAGGCAGCAGATAATTTACGGCAAGATGAGCATGGTTATACTCTCAGGCGTTGTGATGTCGGTCCTCGAGCTCGTTTCTTTTTTCCTGTACGGAAAATATACCGCAGCGGTAAATTTCAATATTTCTTTTAGCGCCGCCCAGACAGCGGTTTTTATACTTATAGTGATCTCGCTTTCAATTCTGATCTCGTCAGTTTCTGTTTTTATCTCCTGCAGATTAAGATCATCCACATCTGGACAGCTTATATTTATGCCTGTTATGATCGCTTATCTCTTGCTTACGCTTTTCGGAACTTTTGAAGGCATAGAGATAAAAAGGGGAATGCTTCTTTTGCCTGTAATTAATTCGGCAGGCATGATCAAAGCAATTATAAAAGATCAGTTCGTATATTGGGAGGTTTTTGTCGCGGCCGCCTCGAACATAGTTTACTCAATTATAGCGGTCAGAAGTTCTTCAGGATATTTAAACGGAGAAGATGTTCTGAATAAAAATTCGGATCTGGACCTTGCACGAAGCGGATTGTCAAAAGGTGCGGTTTATACGGTTTACGCGCTTCTCGTTGTAGGCTACATGATAATCGGCGGTTATCTTCAGGGTAACGACATAGTCTCGGGACTTATACTTTCACAGGTGCTTATACTGGGTATATTTGTAGTTCTGATGGTAAGAACTACCCGCATGCCTTATAAAAAGATTCTTAAACTGAACAAATTCGATCCTAAAATGATCGTTCCTGTCCTGATCTTAGGGATCACGGCTAGATACCCGATAGCTCTAATATCTGAAAAACTGCTTTATGTTTTTCCTGTTCCGAAGATAATGAACGACTCAAATATTTTGTCAACCGGGCTTGGTGATATAAATTTCGCATTGACTTTTCTTATAATCGCCGTTATTCCGGCTCTGTTCGAAGAAGCAGTTTTCCGCGGAGTCTTTTTAACATTGTTCGATAAAAAGTATTCGCTTACCGGCACGGCTGTAGTAACCGGACTCATGTTCGGCGGGATGCATCTGAATGTATTTACCTTATTTGAAACAGGAGCTCTCGGGATCCTGTTCGGGTTTATAACTCTTTATTCGGGTTCGATATTCCCTGCTGTCGCAATGCATTTTCTGAACAACGCTTATTCCATTATAATGATGAAGCTGGTCAGCAAAGGGATTATAGCAGAAGATCACATGATATTTACCGATAATTATTTTATCTGGGGTATGACGCTGGTCGCAGCATTATCATTTGCTGCGGTTGTTTACTTAAGAAAAAAGGTCAGTGTTTTCTGAATGCGACCATTCTTTTAACTACTTTTTCTATATTCGTATTTGATTTTACCGTTTCACCGGTCTGTATATTTTTTGAATACAACCACTCATACGCCGTTGTCTCTCTATGAAAAACTATATCCATGTTAAAATTATCAAGATGAGATATGTAGAGCTTTGTTATTGTGTTGGCAACACTGACTTCCTCGACCCCGCCGGCAACGATCTTAGCACTTTTCGGTACCGAAACATACTCCAGCACATGACATTTTACCGTGTCTCTTCTTGTGATCACATTTTCATCCGGTAAAAAACGGTACATAGCGATTCCGGTTTTTTCAAATTTATTTTTCACAGCTACTATTTTTTTTATCTTATCTATGTTGGAACTTATGGTATATCTGTAAGATAATGTGTCGGGCGTTTTTTCGCGGCAGAGCTTGTCTTCCGTAAATTCCTTTGCATCCCTGTTATAAAAATTTATACCGCTGTAAGATATAAAAGCGGCCTTATCAATATCATTTTTCAACAGAACGGGATCATATTTTTTGAATAGCAGATCAAGATCGGCGGAAGCATTTTCAATTATTGCAAATTCAGAGACAGACTCCTTATTTATAAAACCGCGGGAAAAGCCGCCTTCTTTATTCGCATAATAGACAGGAAAGTTATTTTCAGCGGTCATATTCTCGACAAAAACCAGATCGCCCTTTTTTAAGGTCGCCGCCGCTGTCCCGCTTAAAGAGCTGTCGATGTAAACCACCTGTATTTCGTTTTTTATCCAGTGCGGATTAATTTTTTTGTCAAATTCTTTCGGCCTGATATTGTTCTTTGATTCTTTGAACGGCCTTCCGAAATACTTGGAATCGTTTAATACTGACGGCCTGACCCATCCCTCTATAATGCCGTGGAATTTATCAAGAACACGGATCTTCATAAAGTTGTCGCCTTCAAACTGCCCGGCGTATTCGACGAACATATCAGCGTCAAGCGTATAAACCGCATCAGCGTTGTTCTTCGGTTCACGATACATGAACTCTCCCGATTTCAGCACCTGATAAAAAACAGCTTCAGTCGAATCTGTTCTAAAATTGTTGTAGGTCTGCCCGGTTTTATCATCAGCAAGACTTTTTCTCATTCCGCCTGTGCTTTGAGGAAAAACCTCGCAAAATAATATAAAAATTAGAAGTATCAGAGGATTTTGAAATATTTTACTCATTTGTCAGCTCCCGAAATTTTAAAAGAATACCGTTTTTTGTACGACACAAGATAAGTCAAATATAAAGAAAAATCAACAGTAACACTGTTTCGTAAGGTCGAACAATCATAAACTTAACGGAAAAATAAAAAATAATTTGATTTGCAATTAATAATGTGAGATACTATATTAAGCTATGTCTTGTATGCCTTAGGGCTTACGAGACCTGAAATATGAGAGAGAATGAATTAAAATAAAAGATGGAGTCAGTTATGAAAAGAAGAATCGTCGTTATGATGATCGCCCTGTTCACAACAATTTTGTTTTCACAAACGACAGGAAAGATCAAGGGTATCGTCCTTGATGAGAGTGGCGACCCCCTGCCGGGTGCTAACATTGTTGTTGTTGGTACCACATGGGGTGCGGAAGCCGATGAGGATGGCTATTACTACATCATTGGAGTAAGAGCCGGAGCCTATACCCTTAAAGCGGAATTCGTGGGATATTCGCCTAAAGAGGTAAAAGAAGTTAAAGTCAGGGTAGGTCTGACAACTACACAGGATTTTAAACTTTCATCGCAGGAGATTGAGCTGGAAGCTCTTACCGCAGAGGTTGACTTTCAGGAAATCAAAGTAGCGAAAGACGTCACAACATCTGCAAGAACTGTCGATATGGGCAATATTGAGCAACTGGCAGTTACAGAGGTCGATGATGTTTTAAAAGGAACCGCCGGTATCAAAACTGACGCTGAAGGCGAAATGCACTTCAGAGGCGGTAGAGCCGGTGAGGTAAATTATGTGATCGACGGTATTTCTGTCGGTGACCCGACAGGCGCAAAATCAAATCCTGTCGAGATCAATTTCGCGAACGTCGAGGCTTTCAACATTCAGAAAGGTATTCCGGACGCTGAATACGGAGATGCGCTTTCAGGAAGTGTTAACATCGTTATGAAGGTCGGAGACCAGGAAAAAACTTCAGGACATGTTAAATATTCAACAGATTCGTTTTTCGGCGAAAACATACTTGACTATAACAGAGGTGAGTTCAGCTTGAGCGGGCCGATACCGCTTCCGATGAAAGGGTTAAAGCCTACATACTACCTTGCAACAGATCTTACCACACAGAACGGTTTCGGAAGATCTTACAGAGAACTCGGCGATCGCGAAGGCGATTATTTTGAATATGGAGATTACGATCTTACAGGGTTCGGGTTCGATGTTCCGCAGGGAAGAGAAAACAATTTTAATGTCATTTTTAAAACAGCTTACGATATAAATGAAACAATGAAGCTCAGCACTTCTTTCACAAAATCAAGAACTCATAATTACGACTTCGATTGGCTGTACAGATATACTCCAGAAACAGCTAATGAGCAGGTCACAGATGTTACGGTGTTCAACCTCAACTGGAAACATACGCTCAATCAGCAGAGCTACTATGATCTGATATTTTCTTACTACAACAGAGAATATGAGAGCCTTCCCGGCGGAAAGAAACCGGATGAGTTCGTTTACAGGGATTCATTGGATTTTTTCAGCATACAATCAAATGATATAATCAGCAACGGAGTAAGGGACGGCGGAGACGCAGAAGGCTATTTTGATGCCAACTTTAACGGTTATTTTGACAGAGAAACATTTACGGACACAAACGGGAACGGAAATTATGATACGGGTGAGTCTTATGTTGACGCTAACGGCAACGGCTATTATGACGGAGACTACCTTTTTGATTCCAACGGTAATAACGCATGGGATTTTTGGGAAAGAGGAACGTCATATACAGGATTCAACGGCAACTGCCTGACAACCGAGATTGTTGAAGGATATACCGATAACAATCTTAGCGGTCACTACGATAAAGATATCTATAACGCTTCAAATGATGAGCCTTTCGTGGATGGAGATATGTTCAACGATGTGGGAGAACCTTTTGTTGACCAGAGAAGATTCTATATATCTTACGGCAATCTGCTTGAAGAGTCAAACAACTACTGGGACGAGGGAGAAACTTCCGAGCTCGCGATCAAGGGTGTTGACGAATACGGAACGGCTTTCAATTATTCGAATCTTTTAACAAGCGAATTCTGGAACAGAATTGATCATATAAAAATCAGTGAGTATTATAATGCAAGGGTTACGGTAGCGGCAGATACATCAGAAATTACTATTGTTTATCCGAAAGAATATTTCCTTGACCTCAGGTCATCACTCGGTTCGGCAGACCAGCCTACACCCAGGCTTAACGATGTTTATAATTCATGGTATGACGGCAATTTTGACGAATTCGAAGCTTTCAGCTCATGGAGGCATCTCGGTTCTTCAACTGACGAAGACGATCTGGGATGGACCACAGGGCACGAACCTGGCGCTTCGGACTATGTAGAATTCGTAGGATCCTACACTGTTTACAGAGCTCCGGCGGCAATGTATGCAGGAGTTCCTAACATTAATGACATTGTTTTTGACGGTGACTATTCGACATGGATAGACACAAACAATAACGGAACATACGACGCTCCCGGCGACAGAGACGGAGACGGACTGCCTTACGATCAGGGCGAGGACTTTGTAGACTATGATTATAATGAAGTATGGAACCAGAGTAACGGGTTCTTAACACCCGGTTCATACCTGATAGACACGATCGACAACAACGGAATGAATTACAGTCTGTTCGACAACACTGTAATGAAACTTAAAGGAAGCTACACTAATCAGATCAACAGATTCCACATGATCAAGACAGGTTTTGAGTTCACGATGAATGACCTTGATTACTACAGGATCACAAACCCATATTTTTATTACGATCCTGACCAGTACCCCTCAATAGACGGAGACCTTTATCCGACAAGAGGCGAAGAGAAAACGATATATCAATACGAACCGAAAGAATTATCAGCTTTCTTGCAGGATAAGATGGAGTTCGAAGACCTTGTTGTTAACGCAGGTGTAAGGCTCGACATGAGGATATTAGACGATAAATCCGTAGAGGATTATGAAGAAAAATATGACGAAGGCGAGTTCGGCTACGAAGAGAAGATAAAAAAATATATCGCGGCAGTCAGCCCGAGATTCGGTATATCTCATTCAATTTCAGAAACTTCAAAATTGTTCTTTTCTTACGGACACCTGTATCAGCTGCCTAACTACACTCAGGTTTATGACCCGAATACTAAAGCAGGAAGAACCCCGCTTTTCGGAAATATGAACCTAGGCTACATGAGAAATGTTAATTATGAACTTGGAGTAGTCAATGAAATAGGAGAATATCTTCTTGATGTTACCGGATATTTCAAGGATCAGTATGACTACATTAACACTAAAAAATATGAATACGGCGTAACTGAAGCCAACATCTGGTATAACTCCGACTACGGTAAAGCAAGAGGTATTGAGATATCTGTTGATAAAAGCTTAAGCAACCACTATCTGTGGGGATTATCATATACGCTTTCTTATGCTTACGGAAAGGCTTCCAGTGAAATATCCAACCTTGAAGACGATGTGTATGAGGTCAAAGAATTCCCGCTTGACTGGGATGAAAGACATTCGATGACATCTTATTTCACTCTTGTATGGGGAAAAGGCGAAACATTGTTCAACATGCCATACACTGATGACTGGACGTTGAGCGTTTCAACTGACTTCGGAAGCGGAAAACCGTTCACTCCTTCAAAAGAGTATTATAACAATACTGTAGCAGAGGAAGACATTGAGACGAACTCCGAAAGAATGCCGTGGACTTCAAATACTGATCTTAAACTGTCCAAAACTTTCGCATTCAGCGGAGAGAATAATGTTTCTTACGGAAGACTAAAGTTTGACTTTGATGTTTACAATTTGTTCGACAAGATCAATGTATTTTCGGTTTATTCGGATACCGGAAGCTGGTGGCAAAGAAGCGACGAGTATTACGAACAGGACGGAACAGAGAACCTGGTCGATGTATTTGTTAATCCGGAAAATATAGACGAAAGAAGACACTACAGATTCGCAGTTAGCTATTTGTGGTAATTAATATATTAATGTATAGGAGAAAATTGATGAAAATCTTTAAAACTCTAGCCGTAATTCTGCTTGTGGCTTTAGCTTCGGACGCGTTCGCACGATCAGCGCCGGGTTATGAAAATACAGGCGAAAATACAGGCGCGGACTCTAAGGCTGTTAGGCCTGTTCAGGAGAACAGGGTGCACAGAGCCGGATTGTTTTGGATGAATGTCACGAACAACGGTTATTACGGAAACCCTGACAACCTAGATGACCCGTGTACAGGCAGAAATGCCGTTTCGGGCGAGCTTCCCGGAGGTTCGGGAACGGATTTCCTTTTTGCCGGTGCGCTACTTTTCGGCGGATATATTGACGGTAAAGACACGGTCAGCAATGTTGAGGTTCGCGTTTTTGACGGCCCGCTTGTGACTTCCGCTTATGACGGATGGGACGGAAATCCTATGCCGAGGGAGTGCTGGCCGATAAGTTTCGATGACGATGCTGCGGGGACAACGCTCGGCCATATAGTCGAATCTTCTAATGTCGAAGGTAGAATAAGCTGTCTTTTTGAAGAGGTTTACGATCCTTTCGCAACGGCAGAAGAGCAGTTCAATCTTATGTACTCCGATAAATTCGTACAGCAGAGCCCCTATACGGGAATGGATACTTATGACAAAAGACAACATATTCCTCTGGGAATAGAGGTAAGACAGAAAAGTTACGCGTGGTCTTATGATTATGCCCAAAAATTCGTAATTATAGATTACACTTTGTATAACAGGAATAATGACGGCAAGGACATTTACGATTTCTTTATGGGAATGTATCTTGACTGTGATATAGGTATGAATACAGGACAATGGACTGATAATTACGCAGATGATCTCGGTGGATTTATCCAGAAATGGGACAATTATATTGATCCTGCTTCAAACCAAAGAAAAACTGTTAACTTAAACCTTGCATGGGCTGCAGATAATGACGGCAGAAATTATACGGGTACGGGAGATCCACCAGCCGGAGAGCCGAGAGCCGGTGCTCCTCTTGACGGTGCTACATCTATTGCTACCGTAAGGGTGCTCAGGAATCCCAATCCCAACCTGCGTTACGCATTCAATATGTATGTTTGTGGATCCGGAGATGAGGCGGTTGACTGGGGTCCGAGATGGCAGACGGGACTTCACGGAAGTCTGACCAATCCGGACAACAACCCGGTAAACGGTATTTTTCCTGTGTCTTGGCAGTACGATCTAACTCCCGCACAGAAAGGATATGACGACTATAACCAGGACGGACTTTTACTTGGCGGTGTGGTCATGTACGGCGGAAGAACTGAAGGAAGACCGTGCGGAGACAAAGGTAAATATATGGTAATGTCGAACGACGAGTTCGATTATGAACAGTACAAACTGAGAGATCTTTATCTCGGTCTTTTGGAAGATCCGGATTATATGTTAGGCACATCATATGCGCAGGCTGAAAAATGGCAGACTTGGAACGGAGACCCTTTACAGCCCGACGGCAGCATTCAAGATCTGAATAACTTAGCCAATGGTGCTGATGTAAAATATCTTCTTTCTTTCGGGCCTTTGGGTACTGAAACATGGGAAAATATTGGTACAGATACTAACTTAGACGGTACGATTGACAGTTATATTGCGAATAAAAAAGTATGGAAATTCACTAACCAGGATTCTTTAAAACTTACGCTTGCTTTTATCGTTAACGAAAATTTCCACACATCTCTGGAACAGGATCCGAACTATGACGACGATTCAGTTGTTGACCTTGAAGACGGCCTTGACCCCGAGCTTTATACTAAAGGATGGTACGACGCATTGTATAATGTTATATGGGCAGAAAGGGTCTACGATATTCCGATGTTCGATACTTATGTAAAAAAATTCGGAAAAGAAATGGGTGACGGCTGGTACGGCGAGGATGTCGGAAAAGATCTGATATTCGGTGACCTGAGAGGCGATACCTTCTGCTGGTGGGTTGAGCAGGAATACTCAGGCCCAGACGCAGGCGAAGGTGACTTTGAATTGGATTCATTACTTACCCCGATCGTTGATGTTTACACGCACACTGCAGACAGCGAGGACAATCTTCTTCCTCACGGAAGAGAACAAGAGAGTCAGGACGGGAGATACGGTATAACCGGAAATCTACTGACTGGAGACAGAGACGGTTACGGATATATGGTAAAATACGACAAAGAAGGCGGAGTATTGCCTCAGGGAACTTGGATCCGCTACGGTTTTGATAACGACAAGCTGGATGTTGGGGACGGAGTTCCCGATTTTACCGGACCGCCGCCGCCGCCGTCGCCGAAGATCGAAGTAACTTACGACGACAACAGTGTAATTATCGAATGGCAGTCGCATGAATTCTTTACAAAAGACGACGGATACGAGTCATTTACAGGCCCTGAGCTGTTCATTGATCCTTTCACAAGAGTAAAAGACTTTGAAGGTTATCAGGTACAGATGTCACCCGATGTCAACTCTCAGAACTATGTTGAGGTATTCTCGGTTGACAAGATAAACTACATTTACGAAAATTCTGGCGAAATGGGGGATTTTTATGATTCACCTATAGAAACAGACAATCCTGATACTCTTGCTGCGACATTTGTAGCGGAAGGTAAAATATGGGTACTAAGACCTTACGGAGACAACAGGGCGATCACAACTAACCACTCGAAAACTGATGTTTACGAATATACGACAGAAGCGACTACCAGAATAATTGAAATAGCAGAGGGTGTTCGCGATACGATCAGTTATAACAAATATAAATTCGTTCTGTTAAACAAGCTGTACGCAAAAGAAAACTATATCGCGGTCACATCATCTGACTACGGCGACCCGAAAACAGGAACACCGGCATTAAAATCAAATCCGGCGATAAACGGAAAATCTGTAATACCTACAAAAATTTCAGGTACCGATGATGTTTATGTAGTACCGAATCCTTACAGAGGCGATGTTGATTACGAAGCTATGGGATGGGAAAATGTGGATCAGGCCGATGTATGGGAAGAGCAGGACAGAAAGATCGTTTTCATGAATGTGCCTCTAAGATCCGTGCTGAGAATTTACACTCTTGGCGGCGACCTTGTAAAAACTATCGGGCATAACGGCAACGCAAGGGTATCCGAAAGATATCAGTACGGCGAATACGGAATTTCATGGGATCTGATCAACGACAATAATCAGGCTGTTGCATCAGGAATATACCTTTTCAGCGTTCAGGATGTCGATAAAAATATAGATGATTTTGTCGGTAAATTTGTGATCATAAAATAAAAACGGAGTAAGGAAATGAAAAAATTATTAGTACTATTCGCACTCTTTATCGTTTCGTTACAGTTTTTTTCCTGCTCTACGGATTATGACGGAAAAGATCCTGTCAATCAGGATCCGATCATTAATATCTATGACACATCAGATATCACAAGCAGTAAAAAGACAAAAATACAATGGTACGGGAACGATATTGACGGGACAAAACTGAATTACTACTACACCGTAACAACGGACACTACGCTCATCGCGACAACAGTTCTCGATTCTTTGCCCTTGAACGGATTAGATTCTGACGGTAAACCGAACTGGACGAAAACCGATAAGACATACGCATATATTTCTATGCCTTACGGGCCTTACCACAGCACGACGGTGTTCATGGAAGATACGGTCTATTCTGAGACAGGCGCTGACAGCGTTACAATAAATGTTCCTTTCAAAGCCGTTTATTCAAAATTCTTTGTTTACGGTGTGGATGAAGACGGAAATACGACCGAGACAACAACAAAGATATTCAGAAGGACCAACAGGATACCTAAGCATCCGATGGTGTTTTCGAGCAAACTCGGAGTTAACGGATTTGACCAGTACTGGATGACAGTCGGCGCGGATTCAGCTCAGATGGTCTTAAGAGAAGCGACTTCTTTCTGGAAGCCTTTCGACTTCAAATGGATGGGTGAAGATCCGGACGGAACGGATGTTGATCTTGAATTCAAATGGGAATTGTACGAGAGAACGGCAAAAGGAGAAGTTCTTGTTGTTCAGTCTGCAGGATGGAGCATAAACAACCTGTCAAAATCTTTCGATGACGAGATCTTTGACCACAATCCTCAGGGAAAATATTCATTCAGAGTTTATGTAAGGGATGACGCATTTGAAGAATCAACTAATCATGCGACTGTGAACTTTGAAGTATTCGCTCCTCAGTTCGACAAAGGTATCCTTTTCATTAACGATACCGATTCTACACTTACTCAAAACGCAAGTTACTTGTACTATGAAGGGAACCCTTTAGAAAGCAGCGTGAAGACCATGTACAGATCATTGCTGGAAGCTTCAGGATATACAGACGATAACGCTATTCCTCTTCTTAGCTATGATATCGTTAAATTTCAGGTAGAAACTGAATTTGTTAGAACAGATACAACATTTACGGTATCGGGAACAGATACAACATGGACTTATACCGATATTTATGTTAATTTCTACTCGCCGAACATCAGAAAACTTTCCGAGTACCGTATGGTTATAATAGCATCTGAAGACAGAAGCAACGAGAGCGGAGTTGATTTTAGCGGAACATCAGATAATCCGGGTTATGCTGAATATCTCGGCAAATATCTTGATGTTGGCGGAAAAGTATTCATAATCGGCCACTCGGCATTGATGAAAAAACAGCCATACAGACTCGAAGTAAATCAATATATTGCTCCGGTAAGGCAGGTTTTCGATCCTAATGCCGCGTCGGTGACAGAAGTTGCGGATATAACTTTAAATTTCTTCCATGATTACTTCGGGATCTACTCGTTTAAATTCCCTGAAACAAAAACATGGTTCAGCCAGGCAATATGGAATGTAAGACCAGCAAATGTTCCTGTTGATTATTATCTGGAAGCGAATTACGACTTCATAGGAGTTTCGCCTTATGAGCACATATCGGACACGGGTTTAATGACACAGCTGAAAGTTGACAACGCAAAAGTGAACGACAGCTGGAAAGACTTTTTATTCCAGATCGGACCTAATTCCTTCTTAGTGCCTCTATCTCTCAAAGATAATGGAACCGTGCTGACAGGAATACCTACGCTTGAAGCTTTTAAAGGTGAGGCCGTTTACAGGTATAAATCGATTTACGACCTGCCCAAACTCGCTTATAATGCGGATATGGTATATGAAGTTTCAGGGACTGACACAATTAAACATAACCTGAAGTATATTGATCCTGTTCTTACAGATGGAGACAAGAGCGACTATGTTACAAGAAAATCAGGAACTATAGCAACAAGGTTCATATCTGAAGGCAACATAAACAGGACAGCATTATTTGCGTTCCCGCTGTTCTATCTGCAGAATGATAATGACGAGGTTACAAATATGTTCAAATCCATGATCGAATGGTTCGAGCTTGATGTTGACCCGCTGGCAAAAAAATAATTATTTATAACGAGGAGGAATTATGCGTAAAATTATTCTGGCTCTCGCGATAGCGGCGATGACAGTATCCGCATTTGCGATCGGGATTACTGATCTGAAAAAAAGCAGCATGAAACAAAAAATCTTAAACTGCGATCCAGACAACAGGCTGATCACAGAATCTAAGATGCCTTATTCAGGTCTAATTAGCACGGCTTTTGACAAAGCCGGTCACGGTAACGGCTGGATTTACGGCTATAACAGGAAGGTTCAGTGGAACCTGGATCCGATAACAGGATCAATGGTCGGTTCTATTTACAGACAGCTCCACGCCACTGGCGGTTTAGGAACTATCGGAGCAATGGTGGGTACATGGGGTACTGGCGGATTATCAAGCTTGACCACAACTCTGTATTCAAGTTCTTACTGGTGGTCTGCTCCAGGCGGAAGATATCCGTTCTCAGCTGAGTTTATCAACGGATATTTTTTTACACAATACAATGATTACGATTACGAAGGAAGCGGAGCGACAACTGATTCTTGGGGTATGTATGCTGTAGCTGATGCGACTTGGGGATACGACTGGACAACATGGGAACCTCCAAAAAGACTGGAAGCAACTGAAGGCGGAGCTACGATACCAGGAGCATGGACAGGAACGGGCGATGTGGTTTACGATCCTGTATCAGGTTATTATTACTGGACACAATCATTCGGCGAAGGCGGACTGGACGGAGGAATCGACGGCGGTATAAATTCTACCTGTGTCGGCAGATCAACAACTCCGGCCGTTCTGAACAGCTGGGTGTGGACAGATTATAATGATTTAAGATTTGACGGTGCTGTAGATACAGAAGGAGTCACTGCTATAAATGAATTCCATGTCGCATATTGCAAAGACATTTACGGCAACGGAACAGGCTATGGTATTGCGATGGCCGTATGTAATCAGGTTGACGATGAAATAATGCTCCCAGATTCATCAAATTATGTCCAGAATGCTAAATTAAGCTGGATGTACACGACCAACTGGGGAGCTGACGATTCTTCAGGCGACTGGAAACCCAACTGGATACACAACGGACCGGATAAACTTTTCAGACTTGAAATGAAAGATATATTCGACTGGTACGGCGAGCCGTCAACTACAAGAGATTCGATCGGGCTTGACGAATTCGGCAATATTATTTGGGATACTACTGAAGTAATGCTGATGGACGATCCGTTCATCACATGGAATATTTCAAATGTAGCAACAGAAAACAATATAGTTCATGTTTTCTTCGAGGCCTTCCCGGCATCGACTTCTAACCCCGGATATTTTTATTCGGCGACAGATTCTAACATCTGGGCAGGAAGATACTATATAAAGGGTACGATTACTGAAGCCGGTGTTACATGGAGCAAAGCTAAATTTGTTGCTTCTCTTGTTGACATGGAGAAAGGATTCGATTTAATTGAGTTTACAGCATCGAACAGGAACTGGATGTCTATAGGTTATGCAGGCCTGTACGAAGGCAGGGAAGTAATATACGCGCAGTGGCAAGACAAACCGACAAGCAGAGCGGTTGCTAATACATTTCCTGAACCTGAAATGATATATTATATCGATTCATATTTAACAACATCTACTGACGGCGGCTGGAACTGGGATATGCTCACTCCATTAGAATTTGAGACAGGAGATGAAACATACCCGATCTGGACGCAGACTTACGGAACCAACATTACAAAAACCAGCACTCTCCATGAGCAGGGTTTCGTTATGGCTAATCACGGAACAGTTGACAGTTCAGGGTTCATTACTACTTACGGTGCGCATCAGTATTACGATCCTGCGAACCCGACAGAACCTGTTGCGGATGTGAATGATCATCAGCAGTTCCTGCATATCTGGAAAATAACAGGTACAACTAATGGAATTGAGACTGAATCTGTATCACTCGAAAAGGATTTCGCGCTTTACCAGAACTACCCGAACCCTTTCAACCCGAGCACAGCTATAAGGTTCTCGATAGAGAAAGATTCAGATGTAAAACTCTCGGTTTATAATACTAAAGGAGAGCTTGTAGCAAGTCTGAAAGAAGGTAAAATGGCAAAAGGCGCGCATTCAGTTAATTTTGATGCGACTGCATTGAATTCAGGAGTTTACTTCTGCAAACTGACTGTTAACGGTGCTACACAAGCGAAAAAAATGGTTCTTACAAAATAGTTGAAACGAACGGGGTGTCCGGATCACCGGATACCCCGGATTTTTTATGTTTCTTTTCCGGCATTGACAGGACAGTGCCTGCAAAGGAATATAAAAAAAATTGAAATAAATAAAGGGGTTCAAAATGAAAAAAGTGCTTTTTCTCGCGATGTTTCTAACACTGCTGGCATCAGCATCATTTGCACAGGACAAAGGCGGTACGGCCGGTATGACATTCCTCAAAATGGATGTCTCCGCAAGGGCGACCGCGCTCGGCGGTTCATTTATCGGTCTTTCTGACGATGCGTCATGTCTTTATTACAATCCGGCCGGATTGATGAATCTGAAAAACATGGAGTTCATCGCATCCTACAACATGTACGCCGCGGATATTCAATACACATTTGCAGGCGGAACATATCCTATTCCTCAGCTTAACGGTGCCGCAGGGATACAGTTCGCTTATCTGACTACAGGTGAAATGGACGAAACGACTCCATTGTATCCTGACGGAACCGGAAGAACTTTCGGCGCCAGCGACATGTATTTAGGTCTTACTTATGCTCAGATGCTTACGCCCAAATTTTTTGTCGGCGGTACTTTAAAGTTTATCGCTGAAAACCTTGCCGACGAAAGCGTTTTTGTAACTTCAGGAGATGTCGGGACTTATTACAACACCGGATGGAAATCTCTGATATTCGGTATGTCAATCAGAAACTTCGGAGCGAACTTCACTTACATTGACGAAGATACTCCTCTTCCGATGCTATTCGTTTTCGGAACAAGCTATAATGCTATGAGTGACGGAGTTAACAAAGTAAATCTTCTGCTTGAAGCCGCTCATCCGTCAGACAACGCGGAATATGTAACATTCGGATGCGAGTATTCGTATAACGATATGTTCTTTGCAAGAGTTGGAAGAAAAATTGACAATGACGAGTACTGGTTTATGAAAGACGACAATGTTGAATTTTCTGATAATGCGGATATCACTGACGAAGAGCTAAATTATTCTGACGAAGGTATTAACTGGATGGGTACAAGCCTGGGTCTCGGTTTTAAAATGAACACAATGGGACTAAAAGTTGACTATGCATGGAAACATATGGGTTATCTCGGAATCACTCACATGGTCACTTTCGGCTATGAATTAAGATAATTTGCGGGTAAAATAACGATCGGTTGAGTTTAATATAGGGGGTATCTGCCCTCTATATTTTTTTATTTGCTATTTTCTGTATTTTATCATAATTTACTACACTTATATATGTTAAATTACATTTGATATGAGTATTGTTCAAAAAATAATGAGGAGGAGATAATGAGGAAAAAACTGGTAATAACTCTTGCATTCGTTATGCTTTTTCAATTGTTCGCGATTGATAAGACTATGAAGACGGAGATCAAACAGGGACCAATGAAATTCGATCTTGCAACACCGGCAGCTAAACTTCCGTATCTGGCAACAGACGGTGGAGTTTTCGATAAATCCGGTAACGGTGCAGGCTGGTATCAGGGCTATAACAGAAAAGTTCAGTTCAACTTAGACCCGGTAACAGGATCAATGATCGGCTCGGTTTACAGAAGGCTGAGCACAACTACCGGAGCGGGAACCATAGGCGGCATGACAGGAACATGGGGTGCTTCTCTGTCAACTTACCTCGAAACTATTTATGACTACTCTACTTATTGGGGAGAATTACCCGGCGGAAGATATCCTCATACAGCGGAGTTTATTAACGGGTATCTCTTCGGACAGTGGACTGACATAGACTTTTACGGTTCGGGAGTGCCATCTGATGCTCATCCTATTTGCGCAGTCGGCGATGTAACATGGGGTTACGACTGGGTGTCATGGTCAGACGGTGTTAAGGTATCCGCAACTGAAGGCGGAGCTACGATCCCCGGAGCGTGGAATGGAACGGGAGATGTCGTTTACGATCCAGCTACAGGTTATTATTACTGGACGCAATCATGGACTACGGCTACAGGCGCTGAAATACCATTTTCTACCGATGCCATAGTTTCAGCGGTTATCGGAAGATCTCTGACTCCCGGGGATATCAACAGCTGGGAATGGACAGATTACAATCTTTTAAGTTTCGATGCAACTGATGATACTGTTGGAGCGACAGATGTGCCTGAATTACATGTCGCTTACTGTAAAGACAAATACGGCAACGGAACCGGTTACGGTATAGCTGTTACGGTAGGTAATGATTCAGATGATATCGTTGATTACGACAGCACTTCCGTTCAGCAAAACTCAAAGATCAGCTACACATATACAACAAACTGGGGTGCTGATGACTCATCCGGCGACTGGACACCGAACTGGGTCCATGACGGCCCGGACAAGCTTTTCCAGATCGAAATGAAAGATCTTTTTGACTGGTACGGCGAAGCTTTGACTACTTATGACTCTATCGGCGTGGACTCACTTGGTAACACGATCTGGGAACCTACGGAAGTAATTATCATGAACGACCCTTTCATTACTTCGAATATATCCGCAGTCGCAACAGAAAACAATATAGTTCACATTTTAATAAAAGTATTTCCGGCGTCAATGGACACACCCGGATATTTCTACTACTCGACCGACCACGGTTTCAGACCTGGCTGGTATCATGTAAGAGGCGAAATAACTCCGGCCGGGGTTAACTGGAGTAAAGCTGATTATGTAGCATCAACTGTTGACAATGATACAGGTGATATAGAGTTTAAATATTCAAACTACAATGACTTGGCAATTGGTTACGCAGGTAACGGACAGATCTACGCGACATGGCTTGATAAACCTACTTCCAGAGCTATAGCCAATCCGTTCGCGGAAGGCGACGGAGACACCATGTTCCTCGATGACGGTTTTATATCATTCTCCGGCGACGAAGGTAAAACATGGGAGATCGCTACAGTAAAAGAAGTTGAAAGCGGAGACCCCGTATATCCTATATGGTATTTGTACTATGCTGCAAATGTGACAAAAACAGGGTCACTTCATGAAGAAGGCTGGACTGTATCAACTCACGGAAATATAGTTGACAAGAATATTGAGGTTTATGCAGCTCATCAGTATTACGATCCTGCAAACATAATTACTGATCCGCCGGCTTCCTTTACAGACTATCAGCAATTTCTTCATGTCTGGAAAATTACCGGAAAAATAACAGGTATCGAAACTGAAGAAGTGTCAATGGTTGAGGATTTTGCTCTCGAGCAGAACTATCCTAACCCGTTCAACCCGACAACAGAGATCAGATTCGCTCTTCAGAATGACTCAAAAGTAAAACTTTCGGTTTACAACACGAAAGGCGAGCTTGTAGCTAATCTGAAAAATGAAAAAATGGCTAAAGGAGCTCACGCAGTTAGTTTTGACGCGTCAGCTTTAAATTCAGGCGTTTATTTCTACAGAATCGATGTTAACGGCATGGCAGAAACCAGAAAAATGGTTCTTACCAAGTAATTTATGCACTAATATCTATAAAAGAGCCGTATTTTACGGCTCTTTTTTTATTTATGATATTGATTTGACATATAGCTATGGAAAACTTATATTAATAGTGAGGTAAGTGATAACTGGAGGAATATATGCGAATAACGAAAAATTTAAAATTTGTCTTCATTTTAACGCTAATACTTTTCGGAACCGTTTTTGGGCAGGAATCTCCAAGCAGGGTTGTTCTCAGGCAGGTCTATTCCGGTTCGCTAGCGGAAAATAAAAATGTTAACATATATTTGCCTGCCGGATATGATGAGAGCACCGAACGCTATCCGGTTGTTTACTTTCTCAGAAATCACGAAGAAGAGTGGTTTAACGGCGGCTTTCCAGGAAGGGTTGGAACCGCTCTAAAAGAAGTCGCAGATGATCTGATGGATTTCGGATTGATCGGGAAAATGATCCTTGTTGCGCCAAATACCGGAAGCATTGCAGGAGGATATGCAGGTTTGGGTGTGAACATGCTGAGGCCTGATCTTGCACCTGCCACAGGAATAGGTACCGGGCGTTTTGAAGATTATATTATAACAGATCTTGTTAAATTCATGGACAGATCTTATCGTACTATTGCTGATCGTAATCACCGCGGAATTGACGGGTTCTCTTACGGAGGATATTCTTCAATAATGCTTGCTATGAGAAATCCCGGCATATTCAGTTCTGCAGGTTCTTACGACGGAACGGTCATGTGGCTGCATCTTGACGACCCGAACACTCCGGGTACCGATCCGGATGACTGGGGGTGGGTAATTGACGATCCCACGAAGAACGCAGTTTTTGACTATCCGAGGAATGTGCCCTATATGCTTCTTCACTCAGCGAGCGATATAATTGATAATGCAAGCGGTGATAAACTGGACAGCATCCGCAGTGTCCGCTTTCATGTTAAATATAGAGATGATATCGGAAGCAACCCATATAGAAACATCCAAATGTTGAGTATTATGCGTCAAAAAGGTATTCGAAACAGCATAGGAGACGGATTATTATGCCCGAATGCCGAACATGATTACGGTTATGCCGATCTGCACGCAAAAGGTTCGCTTATCAAGCATTGGCAAACTTTTAACGGAGCTATGATATCTGCTCCATCTGTAATAGATTTCAGCGTAACCGAAAAAGCTCTGGGAGATACTGCCGATGCTGTCGTTTTCAATTACGGACCCGAAAGCATAATTGTATCTTCGATAAATAACTCTGATCCGTCATTTCAGTTAACAGATATTCCACCTTTGCCTCTGACTCTAAATGCAGGGGACACAATGGCATTCAAAGTTCAGTTCAAACCTGAAAATTTTATTTTCTATACCGATACGGTACGAATAACAAGCAATGATCCGGTTTTACCTGTTTCAAAGATTATCCTTCAGGGAAAGGGCGGCAGTTTCCTTGCAAAGCCGGATGTCATATATGCGGCAAGCGGGCCTGACGGGTTAGGACTTTATACAGTAGATGCCGCATCAGGAATGGCAAATCTTAATGGTGCGTATAACAGGGGCAAAACAAATATTACTTCAATAAGGGTAACCCCGAAAACAAGTGAACTTTTCGCCTTGTGCCCTTGGGATTATTCTTATGCCGATATTATGAAAATAAATTCTGAAGGCGGAGATGCGCTATACTCCAGTAGTTATATCCATACGCCTGGAGCTAAGAAAATTGCATTTTCTAACGACAGTACAATTTATTTTTCATATGACAACGGAGACCTTGCTATAGCTGATCTGGATACAAATGTAATTGTTCCAGTTCTTATCGGCAATACGGGACTTCCCATATCGAGTATATGTTTTAATTCTGTCACAAATGAGCTATGGGCAACAGCAAGTAATTATCCGGAAATGACAGAAGACCGCGGATTATATAAGATCAGACTAACCCCATCCCTTGACACGCTGAGGGTCGGATTATCAGGACTCGATCAGGTAATAAAGGATATTGCTTTTGATTCTAAAGGTAATCTTTTCGGCATTTCAGGGAATCAGCTTATTAGGATCGACACACTTGATGCTCATGTAACAGTTATCGGTAATTTAGGCGTGACAAATATAAATTCAATCGCGATCTCACCAGAAATTCCGGACGGCATTGATACATCTGACGAACAGCTGCCTGCCGCTTACAAATTGTACCAGAATTACCCTAATCCGTTCAACCCGACAACAGAGATAAGATTCGCTCTTCAGAACGATTCGCAGGTAAAACTTTCAGTTTTCAACACGAAAGGCGAACTTGTAGCTAATCTGAAAAATGAAAAAATGGCTAAAGGAGCTCACGCAGTTAGTTTTGACGCGTCAGCTTTAAATTCAGGCGTTTATTTCTACAAAATCGATGTGAACGGCATGGCAGAAACCAGAAAAATGGTTCTTACCAAGTAATTTTGCACTAATATCTATAAAAGAGCCGTATTTTACGGCTCTTTTTTTATTTGCGTAACTGCCGGATATTCCTTAGAATTAATATATTAAACAGGGAAGAATTATGAAAAAGACATTCGGAACATTATTAATCATTACAACGATTGCGCTGTTTTGTAGCGAAACGACTTTGGAAAAAATAAAAAAGTATTCGGGTAAGAACGCGGATGGATTGATCCTGCTATACGATCAGGCCGAAAGTTCTGAATATATAAGATTCATTCTCGATAATTCTTCCCCCAACGATATTGCCGTTCTGACACCGGATTATATTAAAAAAAATCTTGAACTGATCATAAAGACTAAAGAACTAAAATACTCATCGCTTTACAATGAAAACATATTTAAACACTTCGTTCTTCCGTTAAGGATCACTCAGGAACCGTTCGAGGACTGGAGAGAAGTTTTCTATAAAGAATTATTTCCGCTCGTAAAAGATATTTCAGATATTGAAGAAGCGGCTATTGTAGTAAACCTCTGGGCGCTGGAGAAAATGACCTATAAGCCGACTTCGGGAAAAGATCAAGCGCCTTTAACGACAATAAAGCGCGGCTACGGCAGGTGCGAGGAAATGATGATAATATACATGGCCGCGGCGAGAAGCGTGGGAATTCCGGTAAGATCAGCAGGCACTTCGCTATGGAATTTTACCGATTCAAATCACGCATGGATAGAAGTGTGGACGCCGGATGGATGGAAATATCTTGGCGAGCCTGCCGACCAATTAAATAAGACATGGTTCACAAAAACAACCGAAAGAGCTTCAATGATAACTTCCATGGCTTTCGGATATTTTAACAGCGAAGATGTAATAGAACAGAAGGATAATTCTTCGGAGATCAGCTCTATAAAATATTATACCGATCAGTGGGATAATTGTACGATAAGCGTAAAAAACAACATCGGAGCTGCAGTTGAAGGCGCTGAAGTGATGCTTTATGCGGTTTCGTGGGGAGGAATATTTCCCATGCAGGAATTAAAGACCGGGAAAGATGGAAAAGTGAATATTCCTTTAGGCAGGGGTTCTGTGCTTGCCGCAGCCTATAAAAAAGACTCGGGGTTCGGATATGAGATGTTGAACACTCTGTCAGGCGTAAAGGAAATTGAGATCATAATGCAGTCGGGTAATAAGTTCAAATCGGAAGAACTCAATTTTAAATTTCAGCTTGTATCTGATTTCGCAGAAAAAAAGAACGCCTGCAAAAAATATTTTGAAGGCAAATTCGATCTTATGAACGACAATGCGAACTTAAAAAGGAACGAAAGGCTGAATAATTATAAAAAGCCATCCGAATTCGCGGCATACTTTTTAAAAAGCAGAGATTACAAGAATACGGATGAGTTCTTCAAAGAGCATAAAGAATTTATTGAAAAATGTGATCTTATCGGCGGGAATATAAACGAATTTATAAAAGTATTTGGCAGCATCGATAAATCGCCTGAAAAAGAGAAAAAGACCAAATTAAGAATTTTAACGGACATTATTCAAAACTGGGACGATAAAGAGATTTGCGAAATACCCGACAGCGCTGCGATAAATAATATAGTAGATATTTTATACGAAGGTAAAATATTTTATAAAAAAATCGTGCCTGACACGATCTTTGTTCAGAATGTGATCAGTCCGACATGGCAGGGAGGGCAGGTAGTCCAGAACGGGTGGCAGAAAAAATTATACGGAATGATTAAAGCTCTCAGGTCTTCAAAAATAAACACGACAGTATCTGAAGTAATAAAATGGGTAGACTCTAAAGTGACAGTAGATTCAAATTTCGTATTCTACTACTACTCATGTCCGTTAAATCCCTTAGAGATCATAAATATGAGGTCTGTTCCCGATTATTACAGGCTTAAGCTGATCGACAGTGATTTAAAAACTCTGGGCATTCCAACAAGATGGAAAGGAGAACTTGAATATTATAACGGCAAAGAGTTTGTTGTGCTTGAGCGGAAAGAAGGCAAAAAGGAAGTTGTGATAAAAGAGAATATTTTAAGATTAAGCATTTTTGCTGACGGAAAGCAGGTTAAAGCTGAACCGTGGGGAAATTTTCAGATGTCTGAATTTACTGAAGGAGAACTGATTTACTACTATTTTGACGGCAGGAATGATTCTCTTGACTATATTATTACATATCCGGAAGATAAAGATAAGGATCTTTACGTACAGGCCGGCATGAGGAACTCAAACGGAGACGCAAATATTTCGATAAAACCCATTACACAGACGGAAGGAACGGTCAGGATCGAACTTACAACGCCGAAAGAATATATAGATATTTCAGGTAGCCTAACGGAAGAAAATAAAAACTCTGTAAGAAACTATGTTTCAAAGCTGAATATGAGCGGTTCTAAGATCCTTATGATAAAAGGAGCCGTGCAGAATGAACCTACCGTCAGAATGTCTTCGCTTCTGACAGATAAGATCGAAGATTATAAAGCGAACAATACACAGCTTATTACATATACCGAGGACAAGGGTGAGGCACTTCTTAAAGGAATAAGCACGGAATCCTATCCAGTTGTAATCCTTTTCGACAGCGAAAATAATATCGTGTTCGCATCAAAAGGCTACAATATGAACATCGGCGACCTTCTGTTGAAAAAAGTAAAAAAGAATTAAAACCGCTATTGAGTTAAAAGGATAAATTTCATATATTTATTCACTTTTATGGACAGGCATGAAGAAAAAGAAAAGAAATATGCGTGTGATAGTGTTTGTTTCCATTATCACTTTCCTGACCTACTATCTGTTTCTAAGAGGAGATTATTCTATTTTCAAATTGTATCAGAATGAAAAAGAGTATGAGAAGACACAAAAGGAAGTGGATGAACTGAAAGCTAAAATAGAGAAACAGAAAGAGATAAACGAAAAACTGAAGAACAAAGATCCGCTTGAAATGGAGAAAAAAGCGAGAGAAAAAGGAATGGTAAAAGAAGGCGAAACAATATATAAATATGAAATAGAAAAGGAGAATTAAAATGGGATTCAACCTAAGGAACAGGCACTTCTTAAAAGAGATGGACTTTACAAAAGAAGAGATCGTATTTCTTCTGAACTTGTCAAAAGACCTTAAAGCGGCAAAATACGCCGGAACTGAGCAGCAGAGGCTTACAGGCAAAAATATTGCCCTGATATTTGAAAAATCATCCACCCGTACGCGTTGCGCGTTCGAAGTAGCCGCCCATGATCAGGGTGCGCATGTAACATATCTCGAACCAACAGGCAGTCAGCTTGGCCACAAAGAAACCGTTAAAGATACTGCCCGTGTTCTCGGCAGAATGTACGACGGTATCGAATACCGCGGATTCGGTCACGAAATAGTTGAAGAGCTGGCTAAGTATGCCGGAGTTCCCGTGTGGAACGGACTGACGAACGAATGGCATCCGACCCAGATGATGGCGGATGTTCTGACTATGACCGAACATTCGAACAAGCCGCTCGAGCAGATTTCTTACGCTTATCTCGGAGACGCCCGTTTCAATATGGGGCGCTCGCTTCTCGTTATCGGATGCATTCTCGGAATGGATGTGCGTATCGGCGCGCCGAAAAATCTTCAGCCTGATGCCGAACTTGTTAAAACATGTAAAAAGATAGCTAAAGAAAGCGGCGCACGCGTTCTTATAACAGAAAAAGTTGACGAAGCTGTAAAAGGCGTTGACTATGTGCACACGGATGTATGGGTTTCAATGGGTGAGCCGAAAGAGGTATGGGCAGAAAGAATAAAACTATTAAAACCGTATCAGGTTAATGCCGCTGTTATGAAAAAAACCGGCAATCCGGATGTGAAGTTCATGCACTGTCTGCCTGCTTTCCACAATGCAGACACAAAAGTCGGCAAACAGGTATCGGAGCAGTTCGGGCTTCATAACGGAATTGAAGTTACGGAAGAAGTATTTGAATCAAAAGCCTGCATAGCTTTCGATCAGGCTGAAAACAGGATGCACACAATAAAAGCGATAATGGTCGCGACACTCGGAAGATAAGACTAATGCGAACACAGGCGAGAGCCTGTGTTCTTTTTTATAAGGAGAATCCATGGGCATAAGAGCCGGAATAGTAGGTATAACGAATATCGGTAAGACCACAATATTCAACGCGCTAACCTCATCCGAAGCTGAATCAACGAATTATTCATTTTCGACGATCAAGCCGAATACCGCTGTGGTTGATGTTCCGGACTACAGAGTAGATGAGATATTTGCCCATGTGACAAGCGCAAAAAAAGTTTATAACCATCTTGAAATAATGGATATAGCCGGGCTTGTCAAAGGCGCGTCAAGGGGTGAAGGCCTCGGAAACAAATTCTTAAGCGACATCAAGCTGGTTGACGCAATACTTCATGTCGTCCGCTGCTTTGACGACGAAAATGTTATCCATGTAGATAAAACTATAAGTCCTGCAAGAGATATCGAGAATGTAGAGACAGAGCTTATAATAAAAGATCTTGAGACGGTCGAGAACAGGATTTCAAAGAATGAGAAACTTCTCAAGTCTAAAAATAAGGAAGCGACTGACATTCACCCTCTATATGAGAAGCTCTATGCGAAAATGTCCGAACTGGAGCATCCGAGAACTCTAAAACTTACAGATCAGGAGCTTGAGAACATAAAGGACATGAACCTTTTAACCGTCAAGCCAGTAATATTTGTATGCAATATATCTGAAGATGAACTTCTTGCCGGAAAAGATTCGGATTACACAAAGGCTGTAAAGGAATATGCCGAAAAAACAGGATGCGGAGTCGTTAAGATATGCGGAAAAGTGGAAGCCGAACTCTCACTTCTCGGGGCAGAGGAAAAAGCTGAATTTCTTAAAGATTACGGGTTAGATCATCCCGGCTTAGATCTCCTGATAAGAGAAACATATAATCTTCTCGGGCTGGGAACATACTTAACCGAAGGCGAGATAGAGGTCAAAGCGTGGAACATCAGGCAGGGAATGACAGCCCCTCAGGCGGCGGGAGTTATCCATACCGATTTTGAAAAAAAGTTCATAAAAGCTGAAGTTATTTCATACAAAGATTTTGTTGAATGTAATTTCGACAGGAATGTTGCAAAATCTAAAGGTAAGGCCCGTCTTGAAGGAAAAGAATACATAGTTCAGGACGGGGATGTGATCATCTTCAGGTTCGGCAAGTAATGGAACTACAGATAATCAGACATAAAAATACATCGGATTATTTCAGGGGTTTTTTCCCTACGGATACTGCTGAGGCATATTCCTACCAGCTTCAACGGATGTTCGAATCAGGCGCAGCCAAAGAAGGAGATTACTTTCTTGTCAAAGATGAAGGGAAACCCTATCTTCAGGCTGAAATATACAGAAATAACACGAGAAGGATCTGGGAAAAAACGCCTGTGATCAGTCCTAAAGCAGTTCCGGACAGTAAAAAAACTGACGAAGCGGTCGGACTTATCTATGATTTTCTCAACGGCGACGAGTTCTACTTCAGTGCATCAGACCGATTGGAGATCGTAATTTACGAAGATACTGTTTTTTCAGAGGTGATGAAAACTATTTCAAACCGGTACGGATACGAAATAGTCGGAGAATACATAGAATACGGGTTGAAAATTTCAGAAGGCATATGCGCCGAAATCCCCGACGGTATTTCTTTTACCCCTTTTACAGCTGTCGCTCCCGAAGAGAGGTTCAGGATAGTATTTGAGCACAATGAGCTATCGAAATATTTTGAAAATACTGATCCCGCACTTTTTTATCAGGATTATCTTGATGACGGGTATTTCAGCGAAGAACTGTGGGAGTCGATGTATTCAAATAATGAATTATCGGGATTTATTATGCCCGTATTCACTTCCGGACTCAAGGATAAGATAAGGCTTTTGAATTATAATATTCATGAAAGCTTGAAGAATGATTCTAAAGCAGTCGTAAACAGGTTGGTAAAAATATGCGCAGGTATGAAAGTGTATAAGGCCGAATTCACTGTCAATGCACTCCATGAAGTTATGATCAGAGAACTTTTAAACAAAGGCGCAGTCAAAGTAAGTTCTTTTTCAAGGTATATAAAATAATGAATTCGATAAGCGGAATAGATAAAAGTACTCTTTTTTTCTTCAACCGGACGATCCATTCAGATATTTTAAACAATATTTTCATTTTTTTTTCAGACCGAAGGTCAGCTCTGATATTTATACCTGCAATAATACTGACCGGGTATTATTTAAATAAAAGAAAATCCGATTCATACAGAAAGTTTATTGCTGCAGTCGTAGTTGCTCTGATAGCTGTCGGGCTTTCCGACATAATATCTTCAAGGATCATCAAGCCTATATTTGAGCGTTCCAGACCATGTCAGGTACTGGAAGGCCTGTATTTTTGGAAAGCTAAAGCCCATTTATGGATAATCACAGACGGAATATCATCTTATAAATCCTCATTTTCTTTTGTATCATCCCACGCAGCGAATTCAATGTCCGCAGCTGTCATTTTAAGCATATTTTACAGAAAACCGGCTGCACTATTTATTTTGGTTTCAATTCTTATCGGAATTTCAAGACTTTATCTGGGGGTCCACTACCCTTCAGATGTGTTTTGCGGCTGGGGAGTTGGGGCATTAACAGGGCTTTTTATAGCAAAAATTTATTTTAAACTGTCAGAAAAATACCCAAAAATCAGATATTGAACCTTTTTCTATTGATTTCGGTCATATTGAACTTTATATTATACAGATGAAATTTGTCGCTAACAGTTAATTAAAGCGGAAGTAAATGATGAGAAAGTTCAATATTTTAATCGTTGACGATGAAGAGAACATGCTGCAGATGTTAAAAACTTTTTTTACCGAGAAAGAGTTTTGCTGTTTTACAGCAAATAACGGAATTAAAGCTCTTGAAATTTTGGGCAAAGAAGAGATAGACATTGTGATCACAGATATGAAAATGCCTGAAATGGACGGGCTGGAACTGCTCAAGAACATAAAAGAGAAGCATAAAAATATTTCAGCCGTTATAATGACAGGATTTTCTGAAGAATATACAACTACAGAGGCTCTGAATCTCGGGGCTGACGGCTACATCACAAAACCTTTCCGCAATAAAGAACTTCTTCTGATCCTTAAAAGGATACAACAACTCAACCAGTATGAGTGATCATCTCATGCCGATCTTTTCCTGCTTTAGGGAAAATAAATGAAATCAATTAAACAAATACTAACGGTTTTTATTTTTGTTTTAATCGGTTGTACTCCGACAGCTGTTGAAAAAGGTGAACCCATTTCAGAAAGGATCATATCCGAAATGAGCATAAAAAAACAACCTGTGCTCGAAGAAATTGAGGAAACAGTAATTACAGGAAAGAATTTTGTGCGTGTAGGCATACTTGAGAATGAATCAAATGTTCTTTTCTCTTATTCCGGTTTATATTCGATCTACAGCGGAGATAAGATAATTTTCACCAAAAAGCGCTCGACAGGATCATGGAAGGTGGCTTCAAAAGATAACGAAATATTTCTTGAAAATACGGAAACAGGAGAAAAAATAACTGTTGATAGAGAGCTTATATTCAAACCCGAGCAGATATCTTCGTATGTAAGGATCGGAAAGATACAGTCGGGTAAGGGCTGGCACTGGGAGCAGACAAAGTCAAGGAGCTACAAAGGAAATATTGAATTCATTAATATAAAAGGAAAAATAACTGTAGTGAACGAAGTCGGGATCGAGCAATACCTTTACGGCGTTGTTCCGTCTGAGATGTCCGCGCAGTCGCCTGAAGAAGCTTTAAAGGCTCAGGCAATACTGGCAAGGACAAATATCTATTCAAAGATAGGAAAAAAATATAAAGACAAACCGTATTCTCTTACAAGCGATGTTTACAGCCAGGTCTATACCGGGATTGACAATATTTCAGACAAGACAAGCAAGGCTGTAGATGATACCAGAGGCATGGTTCTTACCTATGGCGGTAAACCTATTGAGGCATTCTTTCATTCCGTTTGCGGCGGTTATATTGAAAGAAATGATATAATTTGGGGAGGAAATCCTCTGCCGTATCTTGTATCGAAACCGTGCGGAGATTCAGAAAACTTTAAATACGGAGATCTCAGTATAGAAAGTAATTTCAGGGAGTGGATAGATACAAGACCCGATTCATACTGCAACATTGAGGATAAAGATCTCGGACAGGGGCTTGATTTTACGAAAAAATACTTAAGGTGGGAATTGAAAGTTAATAGAAAAAAACTTGAAAGTACAATAAAATCCACAACAGGTACTGACATAGGTGATCTAAAGGATATTTCAGTACTTGGAAGAGGTCCGTCCGGTAAAGCGAAAAGCGTCAGAATTACCGGATCAAAAACCTCGGTTACTATTAATAAGGAATTAAATATAAGAAAACAGTTGGGAAAACCGCCTCTTTACAGTGCGAACTTTTATGTTGAAAAGAATAAGACCGGGAAGAACGGATTGGCAGAGAATTTTATCTTTCGGGGAGCAGGTTTCGGGCACGGGGCAGGAATGTGTCAGATAGGAGCCTGCGGAATGGCTTCTGAAGGTCGAGATTTTATACAAATTTTAGACTTCTATTTTCCGGGATCCAGGATAACAGAAATAGACAAATAACTAAAAAATAAACAGTATTTTCCGAAAAAAGATATTGACAATGAAATTTAATCTTGTTATATTCGTTTTCCGCAAAATTTCGGGTGGATTTAGCGTAGAAAACAAGCGTGATACATTATCCGGAATTTGAGTAGAGCATGGGGGCGGACAGTTAAGAAACTATTAACATAGAAAAGATTATATTGGAGAAAGTTAATGCCGACAATCAACCAATTAGTAAAATTCGGAAGACAGGTCATCAAGAAAAAAACAAAGTCTCCCGCATTGCAAAGTTGTCCTCAAAAAAGAGGCGTATGTACAAAGATCACGACAATGACGCCCAAAAAGCCTAATTCAGCTTTGAGAAAAGTAGCTAGGATCAGGCTGTCAAACTCGATGGAAGTATGGGCTTACATACCCGGCGAGGGACACAACCTGCAGGAACATGCCGTTGTACTGATAAGAGGCGGCAGGGTAAAGGATCTTCCCGGTGTGAGATATCACATAATAAGGGGAACCCAGGATACGGCAGGTGTAACTAACAGACTGCAGGCCCGTTCTAAATACGGTGCAAAAAGGCCTAAAAAGTAAAAGGATGAGGATTTAAATGTCCAGAAGATCTAAGACAATCAAAAGAAAGATTCTGCCTGATCCGTTATACAAAGACATGGTGATAGCGAGATTTATCAACAACATGATGAGATCAGGAAAAAAATCAATTTCCGAAGGTATTTTTTACTCGGCTCTCGATTCGATCGAGCAGAAAGAAAAAGGTAAAAAAGGGAATGAAATTTTCAGACAGGCTATCGAGAATGTTAAACCTGTTCTCGAAGTAAAATCCAGAAGGATCGGCGGTGCGAACGTGCAGGTTCCTTTAGAGATCAGGTCTGAGAGAAAAGAAGCTTTAGCAATCAGGTGGATAATTGCCAATTCAAGAAAAAGAAGCGGAAAATCCATGTCGTCAAAACTTGCGGACGAGCTGATAGCAGCTTCGAAGAACGAAGGATCATCAATAAAGAAAAAGGAAGATATGCATAAAATGGCTGAAGCCAACAAAGCTTTTGCTCATTTTAGGTTCTAAAAAGAATGGCTCTTGAAAATCTAAGAAATATCGGGATCATGGCCCATATCGATGCAGGTAAAACCACTACAACCGAGCGGATTTTGTTCTATACAGGCAAAGTTCATAAAGTGGGCGAAGTGCATGACGGAACGGCAGTTATGGACTGGATGCCTCAGGAACAGGAAAGGGGAATAACCATCACTTCGGCAGCTACAACATGCGAGTGGAAAGGTCACTCGATAAATATTATCGATACTCCCGGTCATGTGGATTTTACGGTTGAAGTCGAAAGGTCTTTAAGAGTTCTTGACGGAGCGATCGCTCTGTTCTGCGGTGTCGGCGGGGTGGAGCCTCAGTCTGAAACCGTATGGAGGCAGGCCGATCATTACAAAGTTCCGCGAATAGCTTTCGTGAACAAGATGGACAGAGTCGGATCTGATTTCTATAACGTTCTTGATATGATATCTGAAAGGCTCGGAGCGCATCCTGTGGCATTACAAATACCCGTAGGTATGGGAGAAATGTTCGCGGGTGTGATCGATCTGATCCAGCTCAAAGCAAGAATGTACAAGCAGGAAGACGGTCTTATTTTCGAAGAGATAGATATCCCGGAAGATCTTATGAAGGTTACACATCACTACAGGGAGCTTCTTCTAGAATCGATCTCGGAATATGACGACCACCTTATGGAACTTTTTCTAGAAGGAAAAGAAATTTCCGAACAGAAGCTTAAAACAGCTATCAGAAAAGCAACTCTGGATCTGAAAATAGTACCTGTTTTCTGCGGATCGTCATTTAAGAATAAGGGAGTTCAGGCTTTGCTTGACGGAGTGATAGATTACTTGCCGTCCCCGGTTGATACTGAAGAGTATCAGGGTTTTATGTGTGACAGCGATGAAGTAGTCTCCAGGAAACCGTCTCCGGAAGAACCGTTCTCCGCTTATGCTTTTAAGGTCATGACAGATCCGTATGTTGGAAAACTTATTTATCTGAGAATATATTCGGGCAGAGCTAAAGTTGGTGATGCGGTTATTAATTCGCATACCATGAAAAAAGAAAGGTTCGGCAGGATACTTCAGATGATGTCCAACAAGAGAGAGGACAAAGAAAGTTGTCAGGCAGGGGACATCGTCGCGGTAGTCGGTCTCAAGAATACCAGGACGGGCGATACTCTGTGCGATAATAACAAAAGGATAAGATTCGAAACTCTGAAATTTCCGGTACCTGTTGTTCATCAGGCTATCGAACCGAAGACGAAAACAGATTCTGACAAGCTTACTGACTCACTAATAAAACTGGCCGAAGAAGATCCTACTTTCATAATAAAACAGAATGAAGAAACAGGTCAGACAATTATTTCAGGAATGGGAGAGCTTCATTTAGAGATAATTATTGACAGGCTGAAAAGGGAATTTAACCTTCAGGTAAACGTCGGCGCTCCTCAGGTTGCCTACAAGGAAAGACTGAGAAAGATGGTGACGGTAAATTACAGGCATATCAAGCAGACCGGAGGTAAAGGTCAGTTCGCGCATGCTGTGCTCAATATCGGTCCGGGCGAACCTAACAGCGGATTTGTTTTTGTGAGCAAGATCACAGGCGGAAGGATACCGAAAGAATACATACCTGCAATAGAGGACGGAATTAAGGATGCTATAACATCAGGGCCTTTGGCGGGATATCCTATTCTCGATCTGAAAGTTGAACTTACTGACGGATCTTATCATCCGGTAGATTCGTCTGAAATGGCCTTCAAGGTATGCGGAAACCTGGCTTTCAGAGAAGCTGCAGGGAAATCAGGTACAATGCTGTTAGAGCCGGTGATGAAAGTGGAAATACACACTCCTCTTCCTTATGTCGGCAGTCTTACCGGCGATATTAATTCAAGAAGAGGGAAAGTTGATGACCTCGAACTTAGGAACGAGTATCAGGTAATTAGAGCTACAGTTCCTTTATCTGAAATGTTCGGATATACAAACAGGCTCAGGAACCTGTCTCAGGGCAGGGCGTCTTCGACTATGGAGTTTAAGGAATTCATACCGATGTCCGACGAGGATACAAAAAAGACACTGAAGAAATTCGGATATGTCTATAATAATTAAATTTTAAGGTATAAAGTTAAAAGTTTATTACGGAGGAAACTAAATGGCTAAGGAAAAATTTGAAAGAACCAAACCGCACGTGAATGTAGGAACCATAGGTCACGTTGACCATGGCAAAACTACACTTACTGCGGCAATAACACTGGTTCTGAACAAAATTACCGGTGCGAAGATCGTGGCATTCGACGAGATCGATAAAGCTCCGGAAGAAAAAGAAAGAGGTATTACGATTAATACCGCTCACATTGAGTACGAAACAGTAAAAAGGCACTACGCTCATGTTGATTGCCCCGGACACGCTGACTATGTTAAGAACATGGTTACCGGAGCTGCTCAGATGGACGGCGCGATCCTTGTTGTATCTGCTGCGGACGGACCTATGCCTCAGACAAGAGAGCATATCCTTCTTGCAAGACAGGTAAACGTTCCTTATCTCGTTGTTTTTATGAACAAAGTTGATATGGTTGATGATCCTGAGATCCTTGATCTTGTTGAAATGGAAGTCAGAGAGCTTCTCGACCTTTACAAATTCCCGTCGGATGTTCCTTTTATAAAAGGATCCGCACTGAACGCAATGGAGCACCCGGACAACCCTGAAATGACCAAGTGTATAATTGAGCTTATGGATGCGGTTGACACCTATATTCCTACACCTGTAAGAGAAACTGAAAAACCGTTCCTGATGCCGGTTGAAGATGTGTTCTCGATCACCGGAAGAGGAACTGTTGCTACAGGAAGGATCGAAAGAGGAAGGGTTAAGGTTGGTGAAGAGGTAGAGATAATAGGTCTGACATCAGACAAGAGAAAATCTGTTTGTACAGGTGTTGAGATGTTCAGAAAGCTTCTTGATTCCGGTGATGCCGGAGACAACGTAGGTCTTCTGCTCAGAGGTGTTGATAAAAAAGACATCGAAAGAGGTATGTGTGTTATTAAACCGGGAAGCGTTACACCGCACACAAAATTCAAATCAGAGGTTTATGTTCTTACAGAAAAAGAAGGCGGAAGACACAAGCCTTTCTTCAATAACTACAGACCGCAGTTCTATTTCAGAACTACTGATGTGACCGGTTCAATCACCCTTAACGAAGGTGTTGAAATGATCATGCCCGGCGACAACACAGAGATAAATGTAGCGCTGATATATCCTGTAGCTATGGAACTCGGTTTAAGATTCGCTATCAGAGAAGGCGGAAGAACAATCGGAGCAGGCGCTGTTGCAGCGATAGTCGAATAGAAGATTTTGAAAACTTAAGAGGTAAAAATGGCTTCGCAAAAAATAAAGATCAAATTAAAATCATATGATTACCATTTGATTGACATTTCAACCGAGAAGATCATTAAGAAGGCAAGAGAAACAGGAGCGGTCATTTCCGGTCCTGTGCCTCTACCGACTAAAAAAACTATATATACCGTTCTCCGCTCCCCGCACGTTAACAAGAAGTCAAGAGAGCAGTTCGAGAAGCGTATATACAAGAGGCTGGTTGAAATATTAAACTCTAAAACAGAGACCATGGAAGCATTAACAAAACTGGAGCTTCCCGCTGGTGTAAACATTGAAGTTAAAGTAGTATAAAGGCGGCAAAATTAAATGGACGTCATTTTAGGAAAAAAATTAGGTATGGCGAGCTTTTTCGGACCTGCGGGCAGAGAGTTTCCCGTCACTATAGTTGAAGCCGGACCCTGCAAAGTTGTCCAGGTAAAGACTATCGAAAAAGACAAATATGAAGCCATCCAGCTGGGTTTTGCTAACCAGAAAGAATCAAGGGTGAACAAACCGTTAACCGGTCACTTCAAAAAAGCCGGTGTTGAAGTTAAAAAATATTTGAAAGAGTTCAGGTTCAACGGAGCAGGAAAAGTTGCGGTAGGAACTGAAATTACAGTTACTGCGTTCAACGAAGGCGACAATCTTTCCGTCGAGGGTGTTTCTAAAGGTAAGGGCTTCCAGGGTGTAGTAAGAAGATGGGGAATGCGTCTTCAGGGCGGTTCTCACGGAACACACGAATCCCACAGGGGTCCGGGTTCAATCGGACAGTGTACCTGGCCTTCAAGGGTCTGGAAAGGAAAACATTTGCCCGGAAGGATGGGAAGCGACAAAGTAACTATTAAAAATGTCGAAGTATTAAAGATAATACCTGAAAAAAACATTATCTTCATCAAAGGCTCACTTCCCGGCGCTAAGAACGGCATTCTCAAAATCAGAAAGTTGGAGGCATAATGAAACTTGCTGTTTATGACATAGAAGGAAAAAAGACCTCTGTTGAAATGGAACTGAATACTAATGTTTTCGGTATGGATCCGGATTACCATCTTATCCACCAGGCGGTCAAAGTGTATCTTGCAAATCAGAGACAGGGTACGGCCAAAGCCAAAGGAAGATCGGAGCTTGCTTTCAGCACAAGAAAATTGTTCAGACAGAAAGGAACCGGAGGAGCAAGAAGAGGCGACAGAAAATCTCCTGTACTGGTTGGGGGCGGAAAAACATTCGGCCCGCACCCGAGAGATTATACGATGAAAATGAATAAGAAACAAAAATTAATAGCAAGAAAATCAGCGTTTTCGGATAAAGCTCTGAATGAAAAGATCTATCTGATCGACAATTTCGAATTTGAGTCTCCGAAGACAACTAAGTTCGTAAATGTTCTCTCGGCTATGGAAGTTCTGGGGAAAAAAGTTCTGGTTCTTGTAGATACCTACAGCTATCTCGATGAGGAAAGCAAATACAACAGGACGGTTAATCTGCTTAAGTCGATAAGGAATATCAAGAATGCCAACATTCAGCTTGCCGACACGGTTTCAACCTATGAGATCATGAATGCCGATTGCCTTCTTATCCAGAAAGATGCCTTACAAACTATTGACAGGGTGAATGCATAATGAAGATTATATTGAAAAAGCCTCTCATCACGGAGAAAACCAGCAAATTACAGGAAAAGAATAATCAATATACTTTTCTGGTCGATGTCAATTCGAACAAGATAGAGATCAAAAGAGAGATAGAGGATAAATTCGGAGTTTCTGTAAAAGAAGTCAATACTGTGAATTATGAGGGCAGAAAAGCAAGAGTCGGAAGATTCTTAGGTAAAAAGAGCGATTTCAAGAAAGCGATTGTTACTTTGGCAAAAGGCGACAAACTTGATATTTACGAACAGGCTTAATGAAATTGATATTGAAAAAGTAGCAGATTTGGAGTTAAAATGCCAGTAAGAAAATTTAAACCATACACACCGAGCCGAAGGTTCATGATGATCTCGGATTTTACAGAGATCACAAAGTCCACGCCGGAAAGATCTTTACTTGAAAACAAGAAAAGAACGGGCGGAAGGAACAATGTCGGCAGAATCACTACCCGTCATATCGGCGGCGGTCATAAGCAGGCCTTAAGGGTAATTGATTTCAAAAGAGATAAATTTAATATCCCCGCGAAAATAGCATCGATCGAATATGATCCGAACAGAACTGCTAGACTGGCTCTGTTGTTTTATGCGGACGGGGAAAAAAGATATATATTGGCTCCAAGCGGACTGAAGGTCGGAGACTCTGTTATATCTGGAGAGAATGTAGATATAAGACCCGGAAATGCCCTTCCTCTTAAAGCCATTCCGGCAGGTCAGATGGTTCATAATATAGAACTGAAGATAGGTAAAGGCGGTCAACTTGTAAGGTCAGCAGGAAATTACGCTGTCCTCATGGCTAAAGACGGTAATTACTGTCACCTGAAGATGCCTTCGGGAGAAGTCAGACTCGTTCACCAGAACTGCTATGCGACTCTCGGACAGGTGGGAAACATTGACCATTTTAATCAGAATCACGGTAAAGCCGGAAGAAAGAGATGGCTCGGTGTAAGACCGACTGTTAGGGGAGCAGCTATGAACCCAGTTGACCATCCGCACGGCGGAGGAGAAGGAAGAACCTGCGGCGGAAGACAGCCGGTTTCTCCATGGGGTACATATGCGAAAGGTTATAAGACAAGGAAGAAAAACAAACCTTCCGACAAGTACATTATAAAAAGAAGAAAAACTAAATAACGGGGTTTGTTGAATGCCAAGATCTGTAAAAAAAGGACCATTCGTTGACGATCATCTTCTTAACAAAGTGGTAAAGCTCAACAAAACAAGACAGAAAAGCGTTATTAAGACATGGTCAAGAAGATCAACCATAGTACCGGAATTTATCGGACATACAGTGGCTGTATATAACGGAAAACAGTTCATACCTGTGTATGTAACTGAGAATCATGTAGGTCACAAATTCGGAGAGTTTTCTATAACCAGAGTATTCAGAGGTCATCCTGAAAAAAAATCAGAAAAAGCCTCAAAGATTAAAAAAGAGAGCAAATAATGGAAGCGTATGCAAAAGCAAAATGGGTAGGTTATCCCGTTAATAAAGTAAGATTGGTAATGGAACTGATCAAAGGAAAAGATGTAGAGACTGCGATCAATATTCTTAATTTCACTCCTAATTTCGCGGCTAAATCCATCATGAAAACTTTAAAATCGGCTGTTGCAAATCTTATAGATAACAACAGAGAAACCGCAGTTGACACTAACAGCGTTTTCATTAACACGATGTATGCTGACGAAGGGCCTACCATGAAAAGATTTAAGCCTCGCGCTCAAGGTAGAGCTACTAGAATCAGAAAAAGAACAAGTCACATTTATATTAAAGTGGCGACAAAAGAATAGGAGGACTTTTTGGGTCAGAAATGTAATCCGATAGGGCTGCGCCTTGGAATTAATAGAACATGGAATTCGATCTGGTTTGATCAGAAAGATTTTGCCGCTAAACTTATGGAAGATCTGAAGATTAAAAAGTATGTCAATACCAGACTGAAAGAAGCGGCTATATCCGAAATAAGAATCGAAAGAAAACCTAAAGAGATCAATCTGAGTATTCACACTGCTAAACCAGGCATAGTAATAGGAAGAAAAGGCGCGGAAATTGAAAAGCTGAAAGAAGAGCTTAAGACAGTTTTTAAAAAGCCGATCAATCTTAACATCTTTGAAGTGAAACGCCCGGAGACTAACGCCTATTTGATAGGCGACTCTATCGCAAGGCAGCTGGAAAAAAGAATCAATTTCAGAAGAGCTCTGAAAAAATCGATTGATCTTGCCATGAAGGCGAATGTTCAGGGAATAAAGATCCAGTGCAGCGGAAGGCTCGGCGGCGCCGATATGGCCAGAACCGAAGGTTATCACAAAGGCAGAGTTCCGCTCCATACTCTCAGATCGGATATTGATTATGCGTGGGTTGAAGCACATACTCCATACGGCAGGATCGGAGTTAAGGTATGGGTGTGCAACGGCGAAAAGTACGGATACTTAAACAATGCGGAGATGAAGTAACATGTTAATGCCTAAGAAAGTAAAGCACAGAAAGGTCCAGAAAGGCCTTCAGAAAGGGTTGTCTTATAGAGGAAACCTTATAGCTTTCGGAGATTACGGCTTGAAAGCTATGGAGCAATTCTGGATGACATCAAGGCAGATAGAAGCCGCCCGTATCGCCATCAACAGGACGATGAAAAGAGGCGGAAAGATGTGGATCAGGGTTTTCCCGGATAAACCGATCTCGAAGAAACCTGCCGAAACTAGGATGGGAAAAGGAAAAGGAGCTCCGGAATACTGGGTAGCAGTTGTCAGACCGGGAAAGATCCTTTTTGAAGTTCAGGGAGTTACTGAAGAGTTGGCAAAAGAAGCTTTAACATTAGCTTCAAGTAAACTGCCGATCAAGACTAAAGTTTGTTCAAGAAACGAAATTGGAGAATAACGGATGAAAGTCGCGGAGATAAGAGAGCTTACTGTAGAAGAGCTTCTCAACAAAATAAAAACTACTGACAAAGATCTTGCCGACCTGAAGTTCAAGCATTCTCTAAATCAGCTTGAGAATCCTATTTCAATAAGAACTCTCAGAAAAGAAATAGCAAGAATGAGAACCATAGTAACGGAAAAAAAGAACGCCGAAACTGCAGGAACTGCAAAATAGGATCAAATCTTGAATTACAATTTGTTGGAGCAAAAATAGAATGGTAGAAGAAAGAAAAAATCTGAAAAAAGTAAGAACGGGCGTTGTAGTAAGCGATAAGATGGATAAAAGTATTTCCGTGCTTGTTGTGAGAAAGATAAAGCACCCTACTTACAAGAAATTTTACAACAGAAGCAAGAAATACATTGCTCACGATCCTGAAAACACTTGTAAAGAAGGCGATACCGTAAAGATCAGCGAGTGCAGGAAACTGAGCAAGACTAAGTCTTGGTATCTTGTTGAAGTGGTTGAAAGAAAAAAATAATAAGGTCCAGAGATGATACAAGAAGAAACTAGGTTAACAGTAGCCGATAATACCGGAGCAAAAACAGTTCTTTGCTTCAGGATACTGGGCGGAACAAGGAAAAGATATGCGTATGTCGGTGATATTATTGTATGCGCGGTAAAAAGCGCGATTCCCGGCGGATCGATAAAAAAAGGCGAGGTTGTAAAAGCAGTAGTGGTCAGGACGAAAAAAGAATTTAGGAGACCTGATGGATCTTATATCAGATTTGATGAAAATTCTGCAGTCATCCTAGATGAAAAAGGAGAACCCAAAGGCACAAGGATCTTCGGACCTGTAGCCCGTGAATTGAGAGATAAGGGATATATGAAGATCATTTCTCTCGCACCAGAGGTTCTGTAACTTAAACAAGGGTTTGCAAAGATGAAAATTAGAAAAGACGACAAGGTTAAAGTGATATCCGGCAACAGCAGAGGAAAAACCGGTAAGGTTTTAAAGGTTATAACCGACAAGAACAGAGTTATAGTCGAGGGAATTAATCTTGTTAAAAAGCACCAGAAACCAAACCAGATGAATCAACAGGGCGGGATCATTGAAAAAGAAGCGGCAATTCATGTTTCTAATGTTATGATCGTGTGCTCCAATTGCAACAAAGCCGTAAGGATTTCAAAGAAAAGAAATGAAGACGGAACAGCAGAAAGAATCTGTAGATCCTGTAACAAAGCCGTTTAAGGAAGAGGAAAACAATGGATAATCAACCAAGATTGAAAATCAAGTATCGCGAAGCGGTATGTCCTTATTTGAAAGATAAGTTCAAGTACAAAAGCGTTATGCAGATTCCCGTTATCACTAAGATCAAGCTGAACATGGGAGTCGGAGAGTCTATTAAAGACAGTAAGCTGCTTGACGCTGCGGTAGAAGAACTGACGATAATATCAGGACAGAAGCCGGCAATAAGCAAAGCAAAGAGATCTGTATCTAACTTTAAACTCAGAAAAGGCATGAAAATAGGTACTCATGTGACTTTGAGAAATGCCATAATGTATGAATTTCTTGACAGACTGATCGAAATTTCGATCCCAAGAATAAGGGATTTCCAGGGAATGCCGGTCGAATCGTTCGACGGAAGAGGAAATTATAACTTCGGGATCAAAGAACAGACAGTGTTTCCGGAGATAAAGTTCGATAATGTTATCAGGGCAAACGGGCTAAATGTTACTATCGCGACTACTGCTAAAACCGATGAAGAGGCTTATGAACTTTTAAAGGCTATCGGTTTCCCGTTCAAGAAAACAAAAACCGAGGATAAGTAATGGCAAAGAAGTCAATGATAGCTAAGGCTAACAAAACGCAAAAATTTCCTGTAAGGCAATATTTCAGATGTCAGAGGTGCGGAAGACCGAGAGGATACATCAGAGAATACGGCATTTGCAGAATTTGTTTTAGACAACTGGCAAATTTCGGAGAGATCACAGGCGTAAAGAAGGCAAGCTGGTAATCTAAGGTTTATACTCACAAGGAGAAAATGAAAAATGACAATGACAGATCCTATTGCTGATTTACTTACGAGGATTAGAAATTCGACAAAATCTAAGCATAAATATGTTGATATACCTGCCTCGAATATCAAAAGGAAGATCGTTAAAATCATGCTAGATCAGGGATTTATTGACAAATATGTTAATATAAGAGACGATAAACAGGGCGTGTTGAGAGTGTATCTTAAATACGATGAATATGGTAAGAGCCTGATCAGCGGTCTGCAGAGGGTTAGTAAACCCGGTTTGAGGATGTACAGCGATGTGAGCGAACTGCCGAGGATTAAAAATAATTTCGGTATGGCGATCCTATCGACCTCAAAAGGTGTAATCACTAATAAAAAAGCCAAAGAGTTAAATGTTGGCGGTGAAGTACTGTGTTATATTTGGTAAGAGGTGATTAAGTGTCAAGAATTGGAAGAAAATTAATTGTTGTCCCCAAAGGCGTAAATGTAAACGTCGAGGGAAAACATGTTGCCGTTAAAGGCACAAAAGGCGAATTGAATCTTACGTTACCGGAAGTTATCAACGTTGAAACTTCTGATGGTAATATAGAAGTAAAAAGAAACGATGAGCTGAAAACTACAAGAGCGCTGCACGGATTGTACAGGGCTTTGATAAACAACATGGTAAAGGGAGTTTCAGAAGGTTTTACAAGGAAACTGATATTGAACGGCGTCGGATGGAAGATGGAAATCAAAGGTAAATACCTTGTATTAAGCTTGGGTTATTCTCATCCTATATATTTCAGGATACCCAATGGTGTTGCAATTGAAGCCACACAGCCTGTCAGCAATGTATCTGAAGTAAAAGTGTCAGGTATAGATAAAGAGTTCGTCGGCCTGATCGCAGCCAAGATCAGATCTTTCAGAAAGCCCGAACCTTACAAAGGTAAAGGATTCAGGTATTCAGATGAGACAATAATCAGAAAAGCCGGAAAAACTGCTAAGTAGTATCTATCGTAGGATAAAATAAAAATGAAGAACAAAAAAATCGAAAGAAAAATAAGAAGAAAGAAAAGTATTAGAAAGAATGTTTTCGGTACAGTGTCAAGACCCAGACTAAGCGTTTTCAGGAGCAATCTTCATATTTACGCTCAGCTAGTAGATGACGAAAGCGGCAAGACACTTTTCAGCGCTTCGGACAACTCAAAAGAAGTCAAGACTGCAGGAATTACTGTTCCTGAAGACCTGAAAGGAAAAACAGGCGTTGCTTTTGCTGTCGGAACACTTCTGGGAAAGAAAATAGTCGAAAATAATATCGAAGGTGTTGTTTTTGACAGAAACGGCTACCTCTATCACGGAAGAGTGAAAGCTCTTGCTGATGGCGTCAGAAAAGCCGGAGTAAAATTTTAACATGTATGAGGTGAAACTTGGCTCGTGAAACTAATAAAAAGGCTTCCAAGACTAAAGATGACTCGGTCCAGCTTATCGAAAAGATGGTAAAGATCAACAGGGTGACCAAAGTTGTAAAGGGAGGTAAGAACTTCAGTTTCAACGCGATAATGGTTGTCGGCGACGGTAAGGGGAAGGTCGGATACGGTCTCGGTAAAGCGCTTGAAGTTACCGATGCTATTGCTAAAGGTATTGAGGAAGCAAAGAAGAACATGATCGAAGTTGCGATAGTTAACGGTACGATACCGCATGACATTATGGCAAAATTCGGAGCAGGGATAGTTCTTCTTAAACCCGCTACCCAGGGTACGGGAGTTATTGCCGGCGGAGTGGTAAGAGCGGTTCTTGAATGCGCGGGTTATTCTAATGTGCTTTCAAAGTGTATGGGAAGTTCAAATGCCCACAATATCGTAAAAGCGACATTTAAAGGGCTTTCTCAGTTAAAGACCGAAGGAGATATTCTTAGGGAGAGAAAAATAACCAGAGAAAAGCTGTATAATTAAATTGGCAGCGTGAGGAAACGATGACTGAAAAAAAATTAAAAGTAACTTTAGTGAAAAGCGTTATCAGGCAGAAGAAAAAAACGAAGGCAACAGCTTTGGCTTTGGGTCTGAGAAAGCTTAATATAACTAAAGAGTTCAATGATACTCCTCAGGTTAGAGGGATGCTTTTTATCGTAAAGCATATGGTTCGAGTAGAAGAAATTTAACAACGGATGTAAAAGATGAAACTAAACGAATTAAGACCTCCAAAAGGAGCCGTTAAAAAAAGACACAGAATCGGAAGAGGAGTCGGATCCGGTACCGGAAAGACAGCCGGTAAAGGAGAGAAAGGACAGAAAGCCAGATCAGGCTATAGCAGAGCCCTATACAGCGAGGGCGGCCAGACTCCGCTTACAAGAAGGCTTCCAAAAAGGGGTTTTAAAAACAATTTCAGAGTTGAATATACTACAGTTAATGTAGGCATTCTCGAAAACATGAGCGAGAGTGTTATTACTGCGGATGTTCTTTACTCTAAAGGTCTGATAAAAAACGGTATGCCTCTAAAAGTTCTCGGCAACGGAACACTGACAAAAAGCGTTGAAGTTCATGCTGACAGTTTCAGTAAATCCGCTGAGGAAAAAATAAATACAGCAAAAGGTAAAGTGGTCAAATTATGATCGAAAAACTACAAACAATAATGAAAATCCCGGAATTGAGAAAGAAAATTCTTTTCACTTTAGGGATATTATTCATTTGCAGGGTCGGCGCTCATATTCCTATGCCCGGAATAGATGTCGGGGCTTTGGCTTATTATTTTAACCAGGCTCAGAACTCTTTATTCGGAATGTTCGATATGTTTACCGGAGGCGCTTTTCAGAAAGCGGCTATATTTTCAATAGGTATCATGCCATACATTTCAGCCTCAATTATAATTCAGCTCCTGGGATCAGTATTTCCGACAATTTCCAAAATGATGAGGGATGAAGACGGAAGAAGAAAGATCACGCAATGGACAAGATACGGCACCGTTGTTCTTGCAGCTGCCCAGGGTTGGGGAGTCGCAAGGTTCCTGGTAAGTATGAATACCGATTATATGCAGGTCGTTCCGAATCCGACTACAGGATTTTACTTTATGACTATGCTGACGATCGCTACAGGTACGATAGTCCTGATGTGGCTTGGAGAGCAGATAACTTCAAAAGGCATCGGCAACGGAATATCGCTTATCATTACTATTGGTATTCTCGCAAGATTCCCTTCAGCGCTCCTTGAAGAATTTGTACAGCTCAGGAACGGCAATAGAGAACTCGTTGTAGAGCTGATAATCTGGGTAGGAATGCTCGGAATGATAGCTGCGGTAGTCCTTATGACCCAGGCTGTCAGAAAAGTCTTTGTCACTTACGCAAAAAGACAGGTTGCCGGAAAAACATATCAGAACCAGGCATCATACATTCCGCTCAGGCTGAATATGGCCGGAGTAATGCCTATTATTTTTGCACAATCGATAATGTTCTTCCCTACGACGCTGGCCGCTTTTCTGCCTGATGATTCTGCTACAAAGGGAATTATCTACAGTCTTTTTGACTACAGATCTTTTTCGTATATGGGAATCTACATGCTGGTAATAATATTCTTTACTTATTTTTACACAGCTCTGACTTTCAATCCTGACGATGTGGCTAATAATCTTAAACAAAGCAACGGATTCATACCCGGGGTCAATCCAGGAAAGAACACTGCCGATTATATTGATAATATAGTAACCAGAATATCGCTTCCCGGAGCAATTTTTCTTGGAGTGATAGCGATTATGACTAATGTTATTGTAAAAATATTCCCGGGAGTATCTTATAATCTTGCTGCGTTCTTCGGCGGTACAAGCCTTATAATATTTGTCGGTGTTGCGCTGGACACTCTGGCTCAGATCGAATCGCACCTGATGATGCATCACTACGACGGTTTTTTGAAAACCGGTAAACTCAAAGGGAGAAGAGGATAATGAATATCCTTATGCTGGGAGCGCCCGGAAGCGGTAAGGGCAGCCAGTCCGAACTGATCGTTAAAGACTACGGTCTTGTGCAGATATCAACAGGTGATCTGCTAAGACAGGCCGTATCGAATCAGACGAAGGAAGGCATCCTGGCGAATTCATATATGAGCAAAGGGGAGCTTGTTCCAGATGAACTTGTCATGGGAATGCTTTCACTCAGAATGAATAAACCTGACTGCAGAAAAGGTGTGATATTTGACGGTTTCCCCAGAAATGTAAAACAGGCTGAAATGCTTGACAAGATTCTTGCAGAAGATGGAAAAAAGATCGATATAGTGATCAATATCGGTTCACCGTTCGATGTTCTCAAAGAAAGGCTGATGGCAAGAAGATTATGCGACAAATGCGGAAAAGGTTATAACATGATATCAAACCCGCCGAAAGGTAAAAACTGTGACTGCGGCGGCAATATTATCATAAGGTCAGACGATAATGAAAAGGTCATAAAGAACAGACTGGAAGTGTATTTGAACAGCACAAAGCCGTTAATAGAATATTATACGAAAAAGGGTGTTTTGGCCGATATCGACGGGAACAGAAAAATTTCTGTTATATACAAGGATCTCAAAGAAATGATCAATAAAGCAGGCAATAGATAGATGGCAAAAGAGAACACCATAAAAGTTGACGGAGTTATAAAGGAAGCGCTGCCTAATGCTACCTTTAAAGTCGAGTTGGAGAACGGGCACATAATAATTGCGCATGTATCTGGAAAAATGAGAATGCATTATATTAAAATGGTTCCCGGAGATAAAGTTAAAATTGAAATATCTCCTTACGATTTAACGAAAGGCAGGATTACATACAGGAACAAATGATTTAGGAGTTGTGATGAAAGTAAGAGCATCTGTAAAGAAAATATGCGAGAACTGTAAGGTTATCACCAGGCATGGTGTGGTTCGTGTAATATGCAAAACCAAGAAACATAAGCAAAGACAAGGTTAAGGGAGGTAAATTTGGCTCGTATAGCTGGCGTAGATCTACCAAACGGTAAGAGAGTAGAGATCGGATTAACCTATATTTACGGTATCGGACGTTCGACTGCAAGAAATATTCTTAACAAGTTGAACATACATTTCGATACAAAGATAAAGGACTTAACCGAAGATCAGATCGATGCAATAAGAAAGATAATCACAAACGAAGTTGTGATCGAAGGTACTTTGAGGACTCAGACGAAGCTTGCAATCAAGAGATTGATGGACATCGGAAACTACAGAGGTATCCGGCACAGAAAAAATCTGCCTTGCAGAGGTCAGAGGACGAAAACCAATGCCCGTACAAGAAAAGGCAGAAAGAAAATGGCAGTAAAAAACAAAAAATAATTTCTAATCATCTTGTTCAAGGGAGGATAGCTTGGCAGTAGCAAAAAAAAGAAAAAAGTTAAAAAAGAAAGATAAAGTAGATCCGATTGGAGTAGCACATGTAAAAGCTACGTTCAACAACACTATTTTATGTCTTTCAGACACTTATGGGAATGTCATCAACTGGGCTTCAGGTTCAAATGGCGGCACCTACAAAGGTTCAAAAAAGAATACAAGTTTTGCAGCACAGATGGCTAGTGATAAAATTGCCAAAGAAGCAATGGGTTTAGGTTTAAGAAAGGTTCATGTTATAGTCAAAGGACCCGGGGCAGGAAGAGAGTCTTCCATAAGAGGGCTCAATGCCGCAGGACTGGAAATCCTTTCGATAAAGGATATCACACCGGTTCCGCACAACGGCTGCAGACCAAAAAAGAAAAGAAGAATATAATCATCATCGGAGAAAAAGATAATGGCAAGAGACTTAACTCCAAGGGGTAAGATAGCAAGGAAGTACGGTGAAAACCTTTTTGGCAATCCTAAGTACGACAAGGTAGTTACTAAAAGACCATACGATCCGGGTCAGCACGGCGCCGAAGGTAAAAGAAAGAGAGTGTCTGAATACGGTATGCAGCTGAAAGAAAAGCAGAAAGCCAAGTATATCTATGGACTGCTTGAAAGACAGTTCAGAAATATCTATGACAAGGCTAAGAATGATAAAGGAATTACCGGAACGAACCTGATGATCAGACTCGAGTGCAGACTTGACTCATTGATCTACAGATTCGGTTTCGCACCCAGTCAGAGAGCTGCAAGGCAAATGGTATCTCATAAGCACTTTTTGTTGAACGGGAAGTCGGCAAACATACCTTCTATGACCGTAAAAGTCGGCGATATTGTTTCCGTTAAAGAAAAGTCAAAAAAACTTGAGATCATTCACGAATCCTTAAAAAGGGTCAACGAAAACCCCAGACCTTATTTAAAAATTGACAAAGCTACAATGGAAGGCACACTTCTTGAATTACCGAAAAGAGAAGAAATTCCCGTAAATATCAACGAACAGTTGATAGTCGAACTTTACTCTAAATAAAGAGAGAAAAAAATGGCTGTATTACCTTTTAAAGTACCAGAATCCATCGAAATCAAGACTCTTAAAGAGAACTACGGAAAATTTGTTCTGTCGCCTTTAGAGAGAGGTTATGGTATTACTATTGGTCATGCGATGAAAAGAGTTCTTTTATCATCTATACAGGGAGCTGCGATCTACAGTATAAAGATCGACGGAGTGCTGCATGAGTTCTCAAGCATATCCGGTGTGAAGGAGGATGTTGCGATTATGATCCTTAACCTGAAACAGGTAAGGTTAAATCTTAACGAAGGAAGGACATCCAAAGTAACCGTAAACCTGAAAGGACCGAAGATCTTCACCGCAAAAGATATCGAAGTTTCGTCCGGAGGAGAAGTAAAGGTATTTAATCCCGATTTTAAGATCGCAACGCTGAACGAGAAAGCGGAATTCAGCATCGAGCTTAATATAAAGATCGGCAGAGGATACGTGTCATCAGATGCAAACAGAGATGAAAACGATCCGATAGGAACGATCGCGATAGACTCGATTTTTTCGCCAATCGTAAAAGTCAGCTACGATATCGAAAATACGCGTGTCGGAGACAGAACGGACTACGAGAAATTATCTCTTGATGTTTTCACAGATGCTTCAATATCTCCCGAAGAAGCTATAACATATGCAGGCCAGATACTGAGAGACCATATCAATCTGTTCATCAAATTTGAAGTAGAAGAAGATTCTGAAGGATTCGAGGACGAAGATCCCGATATTCTAAAAAAGAGAAATCTGCTGAAAATGTCAATAGACGAATTGGAGCTTTCGGTAAGGTCTTATAACTGTTTAACCGATGCAAAGGTTAAAACGATAGGCGACCTAGTAAGAAAGAAAGAAAGCGAAATGCTTAAGTTCAGAAATTTCGGAAAAAAATCGCTGGCAGAACTTAATAAAGTACTGAAAGAAAAAGGTCTTGAATTCGGCATGGATGTGGATAAATATCTGAACGATATGCAATCAAAAAAGAAGAAATGATATAGAGGGATAAAAGATGCGTCACAATGTTAGAGGCAGAAAATTAAACAGGACCGCAAGCCATAGAAGAGCGCTGTTCAGCAATCTTACGGCTCAGCTGTTCGAACATAAGCAGATAGTCACAACTTTACCAAAAGCTAAAGAGGCGAGAAAATTCGCTGAAAGGATGATCACTCTGGGTAAAAAAGGCGATCTGAACTCTCTGAGGCAGGCACTGAAATTCTTAAGGCTGAAACAGGCGGTATTCACTTTATTCAACGATATTGCCCCGAATTATAAAAAAAGAGCCGGCGGATATACAAGAGTATTAAAACTTGGGCTCAGAAAAGGCGATGCGGCGGAAAAAGCTGTTCTACAGCTGGTTGAGTACGATGATGCAACAGAAGTTCCTGCGAAAACCAAAAAAGTTGAAGCTGCAGAAGAAAAAAAGTCTAAAGAATCAGAAGTGAAAGAAGATAAGCCTGCTAAGAAAGAAAAAAAATCATCAGGGAAAACTGAAGCTTTAAAAAAAGCGAAAAAAGAAAAAACAGCGGAAGTTTCCTAAAAAATAGTTTTTTAATAAAATGTTCGGGGTGTGGCGCAGCCCGGTTAGCGCACCTGCCTTGGGAGCAGGGGGTCGGAAGTTCAAATCTTCTCGCCCCGACATCGAGAAGAGGGTTTAGTGACCCTCTTCTTTAATTATATGATAGTGAAAAAATAAAATGTTTCACTTGAATTTAGTAAGTTATTTTGTTTTATTATGAAAAAATTAAATTATTAAGTACAGGAGGGGATTTAATGATTTGTAAAAAGTGTAATACATTAAATTCTAATGATGCAAAAGTATGTGTGAACTGCGGGATGAAGCTAAGTGTTCTTGCAGCTCCGCCTCCGAAGCCGCCTGCAGGTCAGGCACAACCTTCAACAAACCGCTTTGCATCGACTCCGAAACCGTCTGCAGGGCAGGCACCAAAAGCAAATTTGCCCGGCGGATCTGAAAAAAAGAGATCCTATTTAATGGTGCTTCTGATCATTCTTTTTGCAGTTATTATCGGTGTCGGATATTTTCTCGTAAACACTGAACCCGGAAAGCAGACTTTAGATGATCTTAAGGGTAATCAGTATGTCGGTGAATATATTTCACTGGCCGACAGTCTTTTAAAAGCGAATTTCTCTGAATTTGTTCCAAGCTGGAAAGCGGAAGAAGAGGCAAGAAAACTCTCAGAATTAAAAGAAATCGCCACACTGGATTCAATAGCTGCTGCAGACTCAATAGCTGCCGCTCTGGCAGCAAAAAAGAAAACTAAAGTTGCGAAAGATGAATCAGAAGGGGAATATAAACCCAAATCAAAAAGAATTAATAGGAATATGCAGTATTATAAAAATTTAAAAGATAATATGAATATGGTGCTAATTCCTGCCGGCAAAGTAATGATAGGCTGTGATATGGAAAGCGAAAACGAGAAGCCCGTGTATGAAGTGGATGTAAAAGAATTTTATATTGACGAGCATGAAGTGACTAATTCTCAGTTCAGGATATTTGTTGAAGAAACTGGATACAAGCTTCCTAAGCACATTCTTTTTGACAGGTTTAACGGGCCGCAGCAGCCGATAGTGGGTGTATCATGCGAGGATGCGGAAGCGTATGCAAAATGGGCAGGAAAAAGGCTTCCTACAGAAGCGGAATGGGAAAAAGCCGCAAGAGGAGGGCTGCTCAGTCTTAAATATCCTTACAGCAACGATATTGATCCCAACATGGCATGTTACGACCTGAATCCGGAGCTTGATGGGCCAGCTGATGTAAAGAGCTATGAACCTAATGACTACAAACTTTACGATATGGACGGTAATGTTTCCGAATGGACATCTTCACCAGCCGCTGCATATCCCGGCGGAAAACTGATAATGGAATACGGGCAGGATTACAGAACCATACGCGGCGGAAGCTGGAAAGATATTAAATCAGGCCTAACAGTTTCCAAACGGGATTTTAAAGGCAGGAAATGGACAGGCAACGCAACGGGTTTCAGATGCGTGATGGATTATTGATCCAAATAGAAAGATATGAGTAATACCGAATCAAATAAGTCATTTTTGATCGAAACGGTCAGAAATGATGTAAGTAAATATCTTGAATATTACAGGGCAGTATATTCGAGATACTTATCTGTGAACTTACCCGAATTTGAGTTAAGGTATAAATTGAGAAAATTTAAACCGGTTAGGAAATCTGTTGGCGAAATTAAGGCCGTATCTCTCGACGAACTTAAAAGTATAGTTTCGGAATGCAGAAAATGCAGCCTTCATTCAACCAGAAAAAACACGGTTTTCGGAACAGGTTCCGATAAAGACAGGCTGGTTATCATTGGAGAGGCTCCCGGAGCTGATGAGGACGAATCAGGCGAACCTTTTGTGGGCAGGGCAGGGCAACTCCTGACGAAGATGCTTTCAGCTATAGGAATAGAGAGGGAGAATGTATTTATCTGTAATGTTTTAAAATGCAGACCGCCTAATAATAGGGATCCATTGCCTGATGAAATCTTAAAATGCTCGCATTATCTTGATAAGCAGCTCGACTTATTAAAACCTAAATATATTTTAGCGCTCGGAAGGATTGCCGCTCTTAGGCTTTTGAATAAGGATTCGACGATGAAAGAGCTTCGTGAAGATATCCACAATTATAAGGGTATTCCAGTAGTTGTCACATATCATCCTTCGGCACTTTTGAGAAACCCCAACTGGAAATATCCCGCATGGGACGATCTGAAGAAATTAAAAGAGCTTCTGGATAAGGCAAATGAATGAATTGTCTAAAAAAATCAGCTCTCTAAGAAAAACTATAAAAAAATATAACGATCTGTATTACAAAGAAGGTATTTCCGCAATATCTGATTTTGAATACGACAAGCTTTTAAAAGAACTTGAAGATCTGGAAAAATCTGCAGGTCAGACTAATTTGTTCGCTGCTGAAGAGGCTTCAATTTCTCCCGTATCAGCTGTCGGATCAGATTTGACCGACGGATTCAAAAAAATCAGGCATCAGAAAAAAATGCTTTCAATCTCAAACAGCTATAACAGAGATGATCTTACGGATTTTGACAACAGGATCAAGAAACAGCTGGGTAATAATTCAGATGTTGAATATTGTGTAGAATATAAAATTGACGGGATAGCAGTTTCTCTGGTCTATGAAAATGGGAAGCTGTTATACGCGGCTACAAGAGGAGATGGAGAGCAGGGCGATGATATAACAGTAAATTTTCTTACGCTTAAAGAAGTTCCATTTGAAGTACCGTACACAGGAAGATTTGAAGTACGGGGCGAGATATATATGAACAAAGCTGACTTTAAAGAGCTCAACGAATTGAGGGAGAGCATGGGTGTTGAACTACTGGCTAACCCCAGAAATGCTACGGCAGGATCAATTAAACTGCTTGATCTTTCTGAAGTTAAAAAAAGGCCGCTCAGGTTAATATGTTATTATTTGGGCGGAGATATTTCAAAGCCGAGACATTCAGAGAATATCGACGAGTTAAACCGTCTTGGTTTTCCTGCAATAAGTTATTGTAAAGTATGCAAGAATGTATCCGAAGTTATTGACGAAAGCAGCTTCTGGGAAAGCAGAAAGCACAGCCTGGACTACGATATTGACGGACTTGTAATAAAAGTGAATAGAATATCACTTCAGCAGGAGCTTGGCGATACAGCCAAATCACCAAGGTGGATAATGGCATATAAATTCACGCCGGACAGAGCTGAAACCAGATTGAAAGATATTCTTTTTCAGGTTGGAAGAACAGGCGCCGTGACACCTGTGGCTGTCCTTGAACCTGTTTATCTTTCAGGAACTATAGTCAAGCGTGCGACTTTACATAATTTTGAGGACCTGAAAAGTAAAGATCTGAGGATCGGCGACCATGTAATTATCGAGAAGGCAGGTGAAATAATACCGCAGGTAGTTGAGGTTAATAAATCCAAAAGACCTCAGAACTCAGTTGAATTTACTATGATAGAAGAATGCCCATCATGTAAAGAGAAACTCGTAAAGCCTGAAGACGAATCAATATACAGATGTATAAATGCTTCATGCCCCGCGCAGATCGAAAGACAGATCGAACATTTTGCAAGTAAATCAGCTATGGACATCTCGGGTTTGGGACCGCAAATGGTGAAAACTCTTTTATCAAACGGTTTGATTAATGAAGTAAGCGATCTTTATAAGCTAAGCAAGAAAGATCTTGAAAATATTGACAGAATAGGTGATGTTTCTTCGCAGAATCTAATAGATAGCATATCTAAGAGCAAGTCTAAAAGCCTCGAAAATCTTATCTTCGGATTAGGTATAAGGCAGGTAGGAAAAGAGGTCTCGATTTCACTTGCAAAAAATTTCAGGGATATAGATAGTCTGATCTCTGCCAAGTACGAAGATATAATAAAAATAAATGATATTGGAAATAAAACCGCCGAATCAGTAATTGAATTCTTTTCGAATAGAAGAAACCTTGAGTTGATCGGGAAGTTAAAATCCTACGGAGTAAATATAAGAATTTTAAGCGAAGCAGTGATATCTGTGGAATTTTTTAAAGATAAAATATTTGTAATCACAGGAACTTTCGAAAGCATTGAGAGAGAATATCTAAGTAATCTCATAACCTCGAATAACGGTAAAGTAGCGTCCGCCATTGGAAGATCAACCGGCTATCTCTTATGCGGGAAGAATCCGGGATCAAAACTGGAGAAAGCGAAAGAATCGGGGGTAGAGGTAATATCAGAAGATAGACTGAAAGAAATACTAAAATTGTAAATAATAAACAAGGATGTAAAAATGCGAAAAAAAATGAACTATATTGCAACTGTAATCTCGATCATTTTCAGTTCTTCAGTCTATGGAATGTTCTCCTGTTCAGAAAGCGAATTTCACGATCGGGGTAATTTTATTATTGGAAATAAGGTAAACCCGATATTATACGAAAGCTTTGTTCCGGATGTTTTATTACTTGATGTTCGTGAACAGACTGGCTCAGCTGAGTATGCATTTTTAGGGTTCGGAAAAAAAGATTCAGACGGCGATGGTATTGCTGATGAATCCGATTCGTGTCCGAATGATCCAGAAGATTTTGACGGGTTCGAAGATTCAGACGGCTGCGCCGAAGATGATAACGACAAAGACGAAATCCCCGATAAAATAGATAAATGTCCCCTCGTTCCCGAAGATCTCGACGGATATCTTGATTCCGACGGCTGCCCGGAAGACGATAACGACGGAGACGGAATAAAAGATGCTCAGGATAAATGTCCGAACGAGCCTGAGGATTTTGACGGTGCGGACGATGCCGACGGCTGTCCTGAAAATGACAACGACGGCGATGATGTTCAGGACGATGAAGATAAATGTCCGAAAGAACAGGAGGACTTTGACGGGTGGATGGATAAAGACGGCTGCCCTGAACTCGATAACGATGGCGACGGGATAGAAGATGAGCTGGACAAATGCCCGAACGAGTCCGAAAGCTTTAACGGATTTGAAGACAACGACGGCTGTCCCGATGCGGTAATACTAAAGAAAGACGAAAGAATAATACTCAACAATGTTTATTTTAAACTTGATTCCGCCGAACTCGAACCGGAGTCGTTCGAAACGTTGAACGGACTTAAAATAGTATTTGTGGATAATCCGAACATTGTGGTTCAGATCGAAGGCCATACCAGCAGTGAAGGAAGCGATGGTTACAATCTAGACTTGTCAGAAAGAAGGGCGAAAGCTGTGGCTGATTATATCGTGAGTGTTCTTGGTGTAAGCAGCGAACAGATAAGCTCTATAGGACTTGGAGAATCAAAACCGATAGCGAACAATGCTACATCAAAAGGAAGAGCACAGAACAGAAGGATAGAGTTCAGAGTGGTTTCGAACGGCAAATAACTCTTTCTTTTGTTGGATTCATAATACTTTATGCTTGACTATTTGCTAACTATTAGTTAATTTTTATAGCTGTATAAAAGGATGTAAATTATTGAAGGAAATGGCAATGAAGAATAACTTTAAAAAGCTTACGATACTTGCAAGTCTGATGTTTGGCTTGAATATTTTTGGAAATTCTTTGACGGGATATTCTGGAATGATCAAGCTGATGGACCCTGAGACTCACGGCAACGGATTCTTTTCCGTGAATCTGTCAACTTTACTGGGACCGGGGGCCGTAGACGACAGTACGATAGTTAAGTCTTCGGGTATAAACAATTATTTCCAGTCAACAAACCATGTTTCTCTAAATGTCAGTCTGGGGAATTATATTGACATAGGCGTACAGACCTCTTTCGCAGTTGATTCAAGAGATGTGAAAAACAAAAATTATGACCTGACGAAACTGAATAACCTGGAAATAGGCGTAAAAGGAGCATTTAAAAGAGAAGGGTTTTTCAGAATGGGAGTCTATCTCTACGGTTTGGTGCCGGTAGTCAAAGATTCTATAGAATATTTTACCGATTTTTATGATGTGAACGAAATGGCGGCTGATTCTGCTGATTATGTCGATTATTACAATCACAGAAAATTCAGCGACGAGTTTCTTTTCAACCCAATGGCAAGTTTCGGAGGCAAATTCCTGGCCTCTTTCGGAAATGACAGGTTCAGAGTACTTATGAACGGGGGATATCTCTGGAGAACAGCTACAGAAAGAGATTCTTCACAAACACCTGCTCAGGATGTTGAAATACTGCCGGACGCCTTCACAATGGGTGCAGGTATGGATATTGTGTTCAACAAGTATGTGGGAATGTTCCTTGAATGGGATGCAGAAAAGCTTATAGACAAAAAAAATGTCAGCGTATCAGAAGAAGAATTTCTTCATAAAGCAGGCGGCGGATTCAAATTCATCGGAAATAAGAATTTTTCAGCAACGATCGGAAGTTTTGCGGGATTATCAGGGAAGGACACGCCCGACTGGCAGCTCTATGCCGGAATCACGCTGTCCGGGAACTGGATAGATCCCGATACCGATAAAGACGGCATTCTGGATGAAGTGGACAATTGCCCAAATGAACCTGAAGATTTCGACGGTTTCGAAGATACTGACGGTTGTCCGGAACTTGATAACGACAAAGACGGTGTCCCGGATATGGCTGACAAATGCCCGAATGACCCTGAAGATCTTGACGGGTATCAGGATGATGACGGCTGTCCGGAAGATGATAACGACGCGGACGGTATAAAAGATACTTATGATAAATGCCCGAATGAGCCTGAAGACTTCGACGGTTATGAGGATCAGGACGGCTGCCCGGAATTCGATAACGACGGAGACGGTATTTTGGACAATGTGGACAAGTGTCCTGCCGAACCAGAAGACTTCGACGGCTGGCTTGATACTGACGGGTGTCCTGAATTTGATAATGACGGAGACGGTATAACGGACGTTCTTGACAAGTGCCCCAATGAGCCCGAAAGTTTTAACGGGTTCGAAGACTCAGACGGCTGTCCGGACGCTGTGATTTTGAAAAAAGATGAAAGGATCGTACTTGATAATATATATTTCAAACTTGCGTCTGCCGAACTTGAACCGGAATCATTCGAGACTTTGAACTCTCTGAAAAGAGTATTTCTTGATAATCCGGGAATAATTGTTCAGATAGAAGGTCACACGGACAGCCAGGGAAGTGACAGTTATAATCTTGACCTTTCTAAGAGAAGGGCTAATACTGTTGCGGAATATATTGTTAATGTTCTCGGAGTAAGCAATCCTCAGGTAAGCTCGATCGGATTCGGAGAGTCCAAACCTATCGCAGATAATAAAACATCTAAAGGAAGAGCCCAGAACAGAAGGATCGAGTTTAGAGTGGTCTCGACCGGAAGATAAAGAAAAAAGCAGGAGTCTGAATGTCTCGTGTTGAGAAAAGCAATAAAGATGACTTAGATATAAATAAGTCCGAAATATTCAACTCAGATTATTATTTTGACGATATAATCGAAGAGCTGAGCGAATCAGGTCTGTACTCTGAAAGCGAGATACAGCCCGTAACGACAGAAGAGAATGCCACCGATATATCGTTATCGTCTGCGCAGAACAATGAGATCATAACATCCAAGATCGATGATGTCAATAAGGATATAAATCTCAGAATACAGAAGATAGAGCAGAGGGTGCTTAGTGCGAACGAAATGCTCTTCAACACAAAGAACGAACTTGTTCAGTCAATCCAGAAAATGCAAAACAGCATACTTCTTATGAAATTTGAAACTGAAGAAGGAATAAACAAGCTTAGTGATCTGTTTAAAGAAAAATTTGCTTCGGATTGCGTCAAAGAAAGAGCTTTTGACGAATTATACGCCCAGCTGGAATCCTATAAAAGAAATTTTGTCTATTCGGCTCTAAAGCCATTCGTTCATGACCTTCTCCTTTTTTATGACAGGTTGAACGCGGATATTGAGCATATGCAAAAGGAAAAAACAGGAGATTGTGCCAAGCTCACGACTTTCAAAGATGAGATTTTAGAGATCCTTTACAGAAACGATATAATGCCTGTTGAAGTTAGTGCTGAGGGAAGTAAATTCAATCCGGAAAAAAGCAATGCAGTCGACAAGTTCGAAACTGAAGATGTAAATAGGGATAACACCATTAAAAAGGTATTGCGTATAGGATTCAAAAGGGGAAACACATCAATAAGACCGGAACTGGTTCAAATATATAAACTTAACATAAAATAGGCTCTAAAAGATGTCGCTGCTTGATAAGCTGAAGGAAAAGTTCCATAAAAAAAAAGATGCTGGTTCTCATCTCGATGAAATTAAGATCAAGAGAAGTATCCAGCTATATGAAGCGGCAGTAGCTTATTATAAGAGAAAAGACTACGAAAACAGCAAAAAGTTCTTTGAAAAAGCTTTACAATATGATCCTGACAATAAAGATGCCCAGCATAATCTTTCTGTAGTGATAAAGCAGATGTCACTCATCGAGGAAGCTAAGACAGCTAAACAGCAGAAAAAAGACAATGCTGTTAATAAAGTCATGTCGCAGGACAGTGAAGATATACTTAAAGAAGCAGCAAGCACGGAAGAGAAGGATAATGCATTTTATCTGAAAGCTCTTCGTCTTGACATGGATTCTACTCAGGAAGAAATCGTAGCAAGGGTAGACTCGGAATTCCGAAAATGGAGAACAAGGATCAATTCACCGAACATCAGAATGCGTTCGGAAGCAGAAGAGATGCTTGCGATTATTTCTCAGGCAAGAAGAAAATTATTGAAATGAGGACGATCAGATGAAACTGATAGGTATAGACTTAGGAACAACAAACTCTGCAATTGCTATGGTAAATGAATTCGGCAAGGCTGAAATTATTCCGAATAAAGAAGGAGAAAGGATAACGCCTTCGGTAGTTTTATTTGACGATGACCAGATAATAGTCGGGAGCATAGCTAAACAGTCCTGTGTGGCAGAACCCGAGAGAACGGTAGCTTCAATAAAATCACAAATGGGTTCCAGCGATTTTGTATTTGAATATAAACAGAACGAATATAAACCTGAAGATATATCTGCCATGATCTTGAGAAAACTGATAGAAGACGCCGAAAATTTTTTAAACGATAAGATAACGGACGTGGTTATTACTGTTCCGGCGTATTTTAACGACAAACAGAGAAAGGCTACCGTTGATGCCGGCAAAATATCAGGGGTAAATGTTCTCCAGATAATAAACGAGCCTACAGCTGCAGCTCTGACCTATGGACTGGACAAAAATATTCAGCAGAAGATCCTCGTATATGATCTCGGCGGAGGAACTTTCGACGTAACTATAATGAAAGTAGATAACGCCAATTTTGAAGTTCTGGCAAGTGACGGCGACAGACAGCTCGGGGGAAACAACTTTGATGATAAACTGATGGTATATCTGAATGACAAGTTCAAGCAGCAGCACGATATAGATCTTTTCGAGGATCCGGTTCTTATGCAGGATCTGAGACTTAAAGCTGAAAATTCCAAAAAGGTACTTTCCACGAAATTGAGTACAACAGTATATCTTTCAGCAAAAGGAAAATCAGCCAGAATAACGGTTACACGAAAGTTGTTCTCAGACCTTGTAGCTGATTTTATTACCAGAACAGAACTTCTGATAAATGCGGTTATGACTGACGCGGGGTTGGAATGGAAGGATGTGGATCAAGTGTTATTAGTCGGTGGTTCTACAAGAATTCCCGCAGTGATCGATATGATATTTAGAGTTACCGGGAAAAAACCTTCCACTCAGGTCAACCCTGACGAAGCGGTTGCTCTCGGCGCGGCAATACAGGCCGGTATAATAACAGCTAAAGACCAGACGCAGAATGTTAACGATATGGTCAGAATGAAATACGGGGCAATTAATGTCTCAGATGTTACCGCTCACAGTTTCGGGGCTATAACTCTTGACGAATTTGATAATAAAAGAAATGCGATCATTATACCTAAGAACAGCAAGATCCCGGTAAGAAAAAGTCAGATATTCTACACTTCGACACCGAATCAGACTCAGGTGAAAATGGTAGTAATACAGGGTGAAGATCCCGATCCTGAATTTTGTACTACAATAGGCACTACCACCTTGGATTTTCCTCCAAAACCTGAGAATTCCCCCATCATATTTAATTACGAGTATGATGTGAACGGAATTATTAATGCAACAGCCAAGGACCCTGATACCGGCAAGAAAAGCGAGATACAGATAGCGAGAGAAGGTGCGCTTACTAAGGAACAGATCGCAAACAAAAAGAATAACCTTAATTCCATGTTCCCGAGACGCAGAGAGTATATCTCTAAAGAATCATTCTCTGAAGACAGCGCTGACAGTATAACTTCACAACAGAATATCCGAAAAGATTCCGGAGCAAGCCTTGTAAACGATGTGTTTGTAGCTGTTAATGACGAAGAATCATTTGAAGAAAAACAGATATACAAGCAGTTAGAAAAAAGAGATTCGATCGATGCTATCCTCGACAAGTCGGAGATCGACACTGTAACATCGGCCGATCTGAAAAGGGAGATCAACGAAGAATCTTCCATACTGGATAACAAATTCACGCAGGGCGAGAAAATCGTTGATAAAGCTGAGCAGGTTAATGAAGATGAGGAAGTTATTATAAGCTCTAATTTTATTGAAAGGTTTGATTCGATAACTGAAAAAAATAAAGATGCGCCTAAATCACCTCCAAAGGTAAAAATTCCTGATATTTCAGTCGATGAACAGATAGAGAAATTCGACAAAAAGATAGAATCTATGTTTAAAGAAGAAAAGAAAGTTGTACCGAATACTAAGAAATCTATTGAAAAGGAAAGTTTTGACAGCTCTCTTGAAGAATTAGTAACCAAACCCGTTAGAATAGAACCTGCGATACCGTATATTAAAGCCGAACAAGACGATGAACTTGATTCTTTCTTCGATGACCTGGAACCTACTGAACCTGCGGCGGAAATTCAGAAAAACGAAATTTCAGAAGCTGAACCTGTGGATATTACGCTTTCGGATATTGAGAAAAAACCGGCTGATGATGATTTTGAAAATGTGTCTATGGAGGACTCTTCGATTACTGAAAGCCAGTCTTTTGACGATGAACTTGATGAGATCGGAAAATCGGAGTTTATTATCGACAGAAGCGAATATCTTACCGACGAAGATATCATGAGGATTAAAGAAGAAGGGAATATAAAGAGCGGAATTGATATTTCTGATATGAAGGTAAGTAGAGATGAGTCTTTCAACGAAGACGATGTAAACCAGCTGTTTTCGTCCAAAGATTCAAAGAAATATGTTAGTTCAGAAAAGGAAAAACCAAAACCTATCGAGATCAAAAAAGAAGATATATCTGACTGGATCGATGAGTAAAGGGAGATAAATTATATGCCGGAAAGGAAAATCTTATTCACAGTAATGGATAAAGTGAAATTATCCAAAATAATCAAGAGAATCGCATCTGAAATAGTTGAGAACCATCAGGAACAGTATCCTCTGGTGATCGTTGGTCTTAAAACAAGAGGCGAGTTTATCGCAAACAGAATTTGTGCGGAAATACTGAAAACTGAAAATATAAGGCTCGAAAAAGGCGTTCTTGACGCAACTCTTTTTCGAGATGATTTCAGAATGAATCTGAAGGTTCCGAGCTTTTCGGTAAACGATATGCCTTTTTCTATTGACGACAAGAAGGTGATACTTGTGGACGATGTGATATTTACCGGAAGAAGCGTGAACGCAGCGATAAATGCTCTAATGGACAGAGGAAGACCCAAGATAATCCAGTTCGCAGTGCTTATTGACAGGGGTTTAAGAGAACTTCCTGTCAAAGCTGATTATATCGGGGAAGTAGTTAAAACGCTTCCGACTCAGGAGATTAGGGTAAAATTAGAAGAGATCGACAAAGAAGATGCTGTATATTTGGTAGAAAAAAATTAGCGATAGAAATATCGCTTTTTTTTTGCCGGCTGTGAGTTTATTAACTTTTAAAATAAAGAGGAAAAGATGGACAGATTAGAGGATAAGAAGCTTCTAAAGATCAAACACCTTTTAGGAATAAAAGGTATGTGCAGGGAGGATATGGAACTGATACTGAAAACTTCAGAAAGTTTTAAACAGATCCTTGATACTCCCAACAAAAAAGTAGCTGCTCTGAAAGGTATAACAGTAGTCAACATGTTTTTTGAGAATTCAACTAGAACAAAAATCTCCTTTGAGATGGCAGAGAAGAGACTGTCCGCGGATGTCGTAAACTTCGCCGCCTCATCGTCATCATTAAAAAAAGGGGAAACGCTAATTGATACTGCCAAAAATATCGAGGCAATGAAAATTGATATGGTAGTGATGAGGCACAGCACACCCGGAGCTCATAAAATGCTTATGGAAAATCTTGATTCGATCATTATAAATGCCGGTGACGGAGCTCACGAACATCCCACTCAAGCTATTCTTGACCTTATGACGATAGTAGAACACATTCCGAATCTGAAGGGAAAAAGGGTTACGATGGTCGGAGATATTGTACATTCAAGAGTGGCTATGTCGAATATTCATGCACTGAAACTATACGGCGCAAAAGTTCAAGTATGCGGGCCGGCTACTTTAATACCGAAAGATATTGAGAAAATGGGTGTTGAAGTTACTTATGATCTTAATGAAGCCATACAAAATTCAGACGCAATGAACATCTTAAGAATTCAGCTTGAAAGGCATGTAGGATCCTCTTTCCCGTCTCTAAGAGAGTATCATAACTACTGGGGTATAACCAACGAAAAACTTGCAAGGGCGAAGAACGATATTCTTATACTTCATCCCGGGCCGATGAACCGGGGAGTGGAAATAGACGATGATGTAGCCGACGGAGATCATCAGGTGATTTTAGATCAGGTATTGAACGGCGTGGCTTCCAGGATGGCGGTTCTTTATCTGCTGAGCGCTAATATTGGAGGTGAAAAATGAAAAAAATGATAAACAACATATATCTAAGCGAACCAGATTTTAAACAGTTAGCGGGAAAAATGCTCATTAAGAACGGCACTGTAATTGATACTTCAGCCGAAAAGCAATACAAAGCAGATATTCTTATAGTGAACGGCAGAATAGAAAAAATATCTGAGAATATTAAAGTTGAGAAAGGCTTTGAGGTTATCGATGCTAAAGGTCTTTATATAACTTCAGGTTTTTTTGATATGCATGTTCATTTAAGGGAACCTGGCTATGAGCAGGCCGAAAATATAGTAACAGGAACGAATGCGGCGATGTCAGGCGGGATCACATCCCTTGCGGCAATGGCTAATACTACACCGTGCGTTGACAATAAATTTATTTTAAAAGATATTCAAAGCAGATCAAAAGAATTGCTTGTTAATGTTCATCAGATACCTGCGGTGACGCTTAAAAGGGAAGGTAAAGTTCTAGTCGAGATGACAGAGTTGTTCGAGAACGGAGCTCTGGCATTTTCTGATGACGGTAACGGTATTCAGTCCTCTGAAACAATGACAGGTGCGCTGACTTATGCAAAAATGTTCGGAACGCCGATATTAGTTCATCCTGAAGACCATTCTTTCTCTGAGTGGGTCATGAATGAATCGCTAACTTCTACAGAGCTTGGAATGTCTTATCTCCCGAACATAGCGGAAAGCATTAATGTAACGAGAGATATAGAGATAGCGCGTTATGTTGGCGGAAAAGTTCACTTTCAACATGTCAGCGCAAAAGAAAGTGTCGAGCTTATAAGAAAAGCGAAAAAGGAAAAGCTTAAAGTTACATGTGAAGTTACTCCCCACCATTTTTCTCTGACTGACGATAAGGTCAGAACATTCTCGACAGATTTTAAAATGAACCCTCCTTTAAGAACGCAGGAAGATCTAGATGCGATACATAAAGGCCTGAAAGACGGAACTATAGATGTTATTGCCACTGATCATGCGCCTCATCCCTCAGAAAAGAAAAATGTAGAGTTCGACTTTGCACCTTTTGGAGTTCTTGGGCTGGAAACCATGTTCTCGACAGGTATAACTTATCTGGTAAGACCTGAGAAATTAAGCCTGATGGAATTTCTTAAGAAAATTACGGTAAATCCTAGAAAGATTTTAAATATAGATGCCGATCTTTTCAAAAAAGGAAAAGTTGCTGAGCTCACTATATTTGATATTAACCAGAAATGGAAGGTTGATAGAAGAAAATTAAAATCGCTTTCGATAAATACATGTTTCCACGGCGAAACCCATTACGGAAAAGTAAGATTTACAATTAACAACGGAAAAATATTCAAAGCATGAAGAAATTAGCGGTCGCCGGTAATCCGATTGCACATAGCAGAAGCCCCGAGATTTTCAAAGTACTGTGCACCGCTTATGGCATGAACGCATGGTACGTCAGGATCAGTGCTGAAAGTCCGGAAGAAATAATGTCTGTAGTGTCTAAATACGGTATAACCGCATTTAATGTTACATCTCCGTTCAAAGAAAAGATCTCATATTTTTTAAATGATACTGACCATATCGCAAAAGTTACCGTCTCCGTAAATCTGGTAATAAATAAAAACGGAAAATATTACGGTTTTAATACCGATGTTTACGGAGTACAGCATTCTATCCTGTATAACAATATAAATGTCAAAAATAGAGAATGTCTGGTTATCGGGGCAGGTGGAGCCGCGCGATCAGCTGTGTTCGCATTGAAAGACCTTGGAGCAGAAGTTTATATCTGCAATAAGACCTATGAGAAGGCTGAAAAATTATCATCTGAATTTGGTTGCGGGCTTTTCCGGTATGAAAATTTGAAAGAGAATCTATCAGATTTTTTTTTGATGGTAACAGCCGTGCCAGAGATTTCGGCTGATATAAAAGAAGAGTTGAAAAATATTATAGTATTTGAAGCAGGGTACCGAAACATTAAGCTTAAAGAATTCTGCAAAAATCATATAGACGGTACGGACTGGCTGATTCATCAGGCCATTTGGAATTTCGAGTTGATTTTTGACATTAAACAGGAATTTAAAACTGTAAAAGAAGAGCTTCAAAACCCGAAAGAAAAAGTAAACTTAGCTTTTATCGGACCTACCTGTACAGGAAAAACTGTCATAGGAAAAATTATAGCTGAAAGATTTGGAATGAAATTTATTGATACCGATACGGAAATAGAAAATAAAACAGGTATGAAAATATCTGAAATGTTTAAAGAGTACGGTGAAAAATATTTTAGAGAAAGGGAAAGCGAAGTTATAGCCGGATCCGTTCTAAACCGGAGATCAGTTATTTCAATAGGAGCAGGAGCGGTGGAATCAGAGACCAACAGGAAACTGATCAAAGACAACTGTTTTACAGTGCTGATAGATTCTGACACTGAAAATATCTTATCAAGACTTAAAGATGATGATATGAATAACCGTCCTATGCTGGATAAACGTCGTTTTAAAGAAAGTTTAGAAGAATTGTTCGAGAAAAGAAAAGACTGCTACTTCGCGGCTGCCGATCTGATAATATGTAACGGTTCAGGATCGGTCGAAGAAGAAGCGGAAAAGATTATCCGGGAACTTAATGCAAGATAAAGTATTAATAAATCCAGGATGGATATCCGGCAAAATAAAGGCATATCCGTCAAAAAGTTATATTCAGAGGGCTTTAGCTCTCGGACTTCTGAATAAAAAGGGAATAGAGATAAGGAATTATAAGGAGTGTTCAGACTCAAATTCCGTTCTTGCTTCGGTAAAAAAACTTGGCGCAAAAGTCGAAGTGAGTGATGGAAATATTAAAATTTCAGGACATGAAAATTTCAAATCAGGCGGAATAAATTGCAAAGAGTCAGGACTATGCCTGAGAATGTTCGTTCCCATTCTTGCGCTTTCGGACAGAGAATACAAAATAAAAGGCACTGATCTGCTTTTAAACAGAGGTAACGAATATATTCCGGCTGTATTGAACAGTCTGGGAGCAGAATGCAGGTCAGACGATGACAGTATTTATGTGAAAGGGCCGATCAAAAGCGGGAATATTCTAGTTAAAAACCCTACCGGATCACAGCTAATAACAGGATTGATGTTCGCGTTATCTAAAGTTGATGGCGACAGCATCATCACAATTAAAAATCCGGTAAGTTTCCCGTATATAAAAATGACCTCAGAACTGCTGAACGGGTTCGGCGCTGATATAACTATAAACGGAAGTAATAAAATCCTTATCGGGGGGAACCGCAGCTTCACAGGGGGAATTATTGATATTGAAGGCGATTGGTCATCGGCAGCATTTTATCTGGTTGCGGGGGCAATAAGCGGTCAAATATCTGTTTCAGGATTAAACCATGGCAGTCTTCAGCCTGATGCTGTAATTCTTGATTACCTTAAGACAGCCGGAGCTAAGGTAGAACTAAAAAATAATGCTGTCAGTGTGAAAAAAGCGGATCTGACCGGATTTGAAGCGGACATTAAAGATCATCCGGACCTTTTTATTCCGCTTGTTATTTTAGCCTTGAACAGCAGGGGTATAAGCAAGATATATAATTACAGCAGACTGAAGTTCAAGGAATCAGACAGACCTTCAGCTATCATTTCAGAACTGAAAAAAGCCGGAGCGAAAATATCTGCCGGTAAAGACTTCATAAGAATAGAAAAGAGCGAACTTAATTATTGTGTGCTGGATACTCATAACGACCACAGGCTCGCAATGGGATTTGCTGTTGCTGCGCTAAATTCAGTCTCAGGACTTGAAATAAACAATACGAAATGCGTAAGCAAATCATATCCGGTTTTTTTCGGCGAATTTAAAAATATAATCTCGGAGATCATAAAATGAATAGTTTCGGGAGAATTTTCAGAGTACAGATATACGGGGAATCTCACGGAGAATCGGTCGGAGTCGTAATTGACGGCTGTCCTGCCGGAATCGATCTGAGGGCTGAAGACCTTCTGCCGGATATTAAAAGAAGGCAATCCGGAGGTCTGGGGACAACAAAAAGAATAGAGAGTGATATTCCCCATATAAAAAGCGGGGTGTTTCAAGACAGAACGACTGGATCTCCTATTATGATAGAATTCATCAATGAAAATAAGGAATCATCGGATTATGATGAATTCAAAATAAAACCCAGACCCGGTCAGGTTGATTTCGTAGCTATGGCTAAATATCGGGGCTTTAATGATCACCGCGGAGGGGGACATTTTTCTGCAAGGCTGACTGTCGGACTCGTAGCAGCCGGAGCAATAGCGAAAAAAATTCTTGAGGGTATTGATATAAAAGCCAGAATAATAGAAATCGGCGGGTCAAAGAATTATCAGGCTAAACTGGAAGAAGCAGTTTCAAAAGGCGATACTCTCGGTGGGATTATTGAATGCTCGGTATATAATCTTCCCATAGGTCTAGGCGAACCATTCTTTTATTCATTCGAGTCGGTCATCGGTCAGCTTCTGTTTTCAATTCCCAGCATTAAAGCTGTCGAGTTCGGCGAAGGCTTCAAATCGGCAAAAATGCAGGGCAGCGAATATAATGACACTCTTTTGGACATTTCAGGAAAAACTATGACCAACAACTGCGGGGGAATTACAGGCGGTCTGACGAACGGCAATCAGATCATTTTCCGTGCTGCTCTTCGTCCTCCATCCTCAATTTCGAAGAAGCAGAAAACTTTAAACATTTTAAACGGCGATGAAGAAGATCTGGTTATAAAAGGAAGGCATGATATATGTCCCGTGCTAAGAGCTACGGTAATAATTGAAGCAGCAGCAGCGATAGGAATATGCGATCTAACTATGATAAATGACATGTATAAGCATTAATAAATAACAAATTTAATTTGCATTCGACCTCAAAAATTGCGTATATTATATTTGACAGGAAATAATCAAACATGTGTTGTTTAGTAAATATAAATAGCGGGGGTAATGCTATGAAGTATAAGGGTGCAGTAGTATTGATGCTTGTAATTCTTCTGGTTTCCTGTGTAAAAAAGGAAAAGGAGGACACAAAACAAGTAGTTGTTTCCGTGAAAGACTGGTCAAGCCCCGAGAAAATAGATCCGCTTGACCCGAAGGTTAATGAATACCTTGATGTTAACATCAGGGATTACATGATCAAAGCCGATAAGGCTTATTGGGACAAAGATTATAAATCAGCTGCTCAGTATTATCTTTTCCTTTTAAGCCATAATGTTTATGATATTGTTGCGACTTACAACCTTGCCTGTACATACGGATTAATGGGGAATTCCGAGATGGCTTCGAAGTTTCTTTATAAAGCCATTGACCTCGGCTTTGTAGATTATAATTATCTTCAGAAAGACACTGATTTCGAAAAGGTCAGAGGCACGAAAGTATTTGATGCTGCAATAGACAGCATCGGGCAGATTATTAAAAATCTTGGCGACAACATAATTTTTGAATCAAAAACGCTGTTAAAATGCCGTATAGCTAAACCGCTTGCATTCTTTCCGGATAGAGAATATACCGCCGTGATCGGACTTCACGCGCATTCGAGCAATCAAAACGAAATGGTAAAAATATGGAAACATTTTGACATTCCTGAGTTTATCTATGTTGTTCCTCAAGCTCCATACAGTGTGCCGTTCGGTCTTGCAGATGAATTCAGATGGAATATTGACGAAGTTGATAACCCGACTACATTAAAATCCGAAAAACTTAGCGAAGAATATATAGTTGACCTGATATCACACCTTAAACACCAGTATAAGATCAAGGATATTTATTTACTCGGACTTCATCAGGGGAATTCCGTCGCATTTGACATAGCTTTCAACAATCCCGGATTGATCAAAGGCGTTGTAGCGTTCGGAACGGAATATGATATAGCGAAGCTGTCGGATAAAACTTTTGATGAAGCCAAAGGACTCAGGTTTTTTATAGTGAACAGCATAAAAGACACATATATAGATCAGGAAAAACCATTGAAGATCAAAAGCAAACTGGAAGAAAAAGGCTTTGATATAGTATATAAAGAGATTGATAGCCAGTACTCGATCACAAAAGAAGCTTTAAAACAATCGGAAAAGTGGTTTTTGGGAAAAAACAAGTAAACCAGTGTGGGTGAAACATCGGAGGTTCTATGAAGCAGGTCAGAGAGCTTGAAGAAGTTCTTTATAAGACAACCGGCAAAGATAAATACAAGATTTTAAGTCAGCTTTCTGAAGTTTATGAAAAAATATCTATTCAAAAAAGCATAGATTATGCTCTAGAAACTCTGGATCTGCTTCAGCATGTAAAAGGCAATCCGAAGAAAGCTGAAGTTTATATCCGGCTTGGCGATCTTTTCAGACAGACAAATGAATATGATAAAGCTATGACATATTATCACACGGGACTCGAGCTGTCAAAATCGATGAAAAATGATAAAAAAAGAGCTGAGTTATTAAATAATATCGGTGAGGTATCATTCAGGCTGAATAATTATGACCAGGCTCTGGAATTCTATCTTAAATCGCTTAAGATCAGGGAAGAGATCCATGATAAAAAAGGAATTTCAGACTCTCTAAATACGGTCGGGAATATTTATTTTCAGTTGAAGAACTATAATAACGCTCTTGACTATTATCAGAAATCCCTCAGCATCAGGCTTGAGCTCAAGGACGATATTGCGATCGCGAAATCATATAATAACATCGGCAATATGTATTCAATGATAAAGGATTACCCGAAGGCCCTTGAATATTATTATGATTCCATCAGACTGTACGACAAAGGCGGAGAAGAAAAGCTCAGATCTACCGTATATAATAACATAGGTATAATCCACAGGGAAAAAGGCGAGCTTGCACTCGCAAAAGAGAATTTTGAAAAAGCTATAAAGATATCAGAGGAATTGGGGCTTGCGTACAATCATGCCAACGCTTCCAATGAATGCGCGAGAACATTTCTTCAGATGAAAAAATTCAACGAGGCTGAAGAATTATTAAAAACCGCAATGAACGAAGGTAAAAAACTTAATGCAAGGAATGTTGTTCAGGAAAGTAACCAGATTTTATCGGAACTGTATAACGAAAAGAAAGATTACAAGAATGCTTATAGTTACTACAAACAATATGCGGATCTGAAAGATTCGATATACGGAGAACTATCGGGGAAGATAGCAGAGATACAGTCAAAATATATTGCCGAACAGAAGGAAAAAGAAGCTGAAATATACAGGCTGAAGAATGTTGAGATGGCAAAATATATAAAAGACCTTCAGAAAGCTAATGATATAATAAAAAAGAAGAATAAAGAGCTTACAGAGGCATATACAAAACTGGATCTTCTGGCAAGAACAGACCCTCTTACAAGATTGTCTAACAGAAGGGATATACTTGACAAGATCAAATATGAAGCCCTTAAATATGAACGCAGCGGTGAGAAGTTTATTATTGTGATCTCGGATATCGATAATTTCAAAACTTTTAATGACAGCTATGGCCACGACTGCGGTGATTTTGTTCTTGTAAATCTTGCCAACCTGATGAAATCGGTACTCAGGAAGCAGGACTGTATAGGAAGATGGGGCGGAGAAGAATTTATATTTCTGATGCCTAAAACAGATCTTGAAGGCGGGTCTATGGTAGCTGAAAAAATCAGAAAGAAGATAGAGAGCGAAACATTTTATTATAGGGATATCAAATTAAATATCACTATGACTTTCGGGGTAAATGTTTTTGATTCAATAATGGATATAGATTATTGCATAAGCAAAGCCGATGAAGCTTTGTATCACGGAAAATACAAAGGCAAGAACTGTGTTGTAAGGTCTGATGAAATTGACGACTAGCTGCAATTCGAATTTAAAGAAATAAAATTATGACAGATAATAAACAGGATTCTATTGTTTTCGGTGATGTTCCGGTAAAGGAACTTGAAAAAAAATACCGTTCAGAACTGAAAAACGGTCATGCAGAAACAAGGCTGAATGCTCTGACAAACCTCGGCAGCTTATACTGCGAGACCAAGAAATATGACGAGGCGGAGAGTTATCTTTTGAAAGCTCTTACCTTAGCTTTGGGCAGAAAGAATAATTCGAAGCTTTCACTTATATACAAAACGCTTGGCACTATATATCTAAAGCAGTTTAAGATCGATAAGGCCGAGGAAAATTTCAGTAAAGCTCTTACACTTACTCCTGAAAAAAACAGGAGGGTAGTTTCATTTCTTTGCGATTCTCTGGGCGATGTTTTTACAAAGTCATCAAGGACAAAAGAAGGGCTTTCTTATTACGAGAAAGCTTTAGACATTAGAAAAGAACTTGAATTCTGGAAAGGGATCTCTGAAACTCTGAATAAGATAGGTGTAAATTATTATTATCAGTCGGATTATGATAATGCTATCAAATTCGTGTCCGAATCGCTTCATATCAGAGAGGAAAGAAAAGAAAAAAAAGAAGCCGTTGCATCCTGCTTAAATAATTTGTGTTTAGCATATCTTCACAAAGGCAACTATCCTGAAGCTCTTCAAAACGGAATAAAGGCGTTAAGGCTTTTTGAGGAAGCAGGGAATATAGAGAGCCAGGGTCTGATTTACAATAATATCGGGCTGATCTATTTTGAAATGTCCCTTTTCTCAGAAGCTCTCGAATGTCAGTTCAAAGCCTTAAAAATAAAAGAACAAACAAGTAATAAGGCGATACTGGCAAACACTCTTAATAATATCAGTATGATTTTCTCGAGGCTTTTCAACCTTGAAAAAGCGCGGGAATATGCAGAAAAAGCGATGGAGCTGAGAAAAGAAATTAATGATGCAAGGGGTATAGCTTCTTCATATAATGAGCTCGGTAGAATTTTTGATAAAATGAACGATTTCGATAAAGCAATTGAGTATTTCTCGGAATCTATAAAGATGAAAAGGGAACTTAATATTCAATCAGGTCTCGGTCAGTCACTTGAAAATCTCGGAATGATCTATCTCAAACAGAAGAAGTACGAGGAGTCCGGTAAATGCCTTTTCGAAGCGAAAAGAATTTACGAGGAACTTGGCGAACAGAAAGCGGTAACCGGAATATACAGAAATATAAGCAGTCTTTTCATTCAGGTCGGTAAATATGAAGAAGCTCTTGTATATATAAAAAGATCGCATGACCTTTCAAAATCCTTAAATCTTAAAGACAAACTCAGGGATTCATATAAACTTTTATCAGAAATATACGGTAAGCGAAACAACTTCAGAAAAGCTCTGGTTTATTATGTTATGTATTCGAAAACAAACGAAGAACTGTTAAATTTTCAGAAACAGCAGGAGCTGGGCAATATATCAGCAAGATACGAAAATGATAAAAAAGATAAAGAAAATGAGATTTATAAACTAAAAAATATAGAACTTGTAAGAATAAATAAAGAACTGAAAAAATCTAAATCGGAACTTCAAAGATCAAATTCGGCAAAGGATAAATTTTTCAACATCGTGGCGCATGACCTGAAAAATCCATTCTCGATCCTTTATACCACTTCCGAACTCCTTTCAACCTATTTTGATGAATTGACCATAAAAAAACAGAAAGAGTATATCAATACAATAAATCTTTCCACAAAACACCTTCTTAAATTATTGGAAAACCTGCTTGAATGGTCAAGATCGCAAAGCGGGTTAAGACAGTTCAACCCCGAAAGATTCAATTTCAGCGAGATCCTTGCAAGCTGCGTTGAGCTATCCAAACCGAATGCGGATTTGAAGAATATAACATTAGAAGGTAAATCCGATCCTAGAATATTTATCTCAGCAGATAAGAATATGATAAAGACAGTAATAAGAAACTTTTTGGCGAATGCTATAAAGTTCACGAAAAACGGTGGTAAAATAACGGCAACGGGAGAGGTTAAAGAAGGAAAGTTTATTTTTAAAGTTGCCGATAATGGGGTCGGGATCAGAAAAACAGATATACCGAAACTTTTTGTTATAGACAGGCACTTTACAACTATCGGGACCGCTAACGAAAAAGGTACAGGGATCGGACTTTTATTGTGCAGAGAATTTATTGATAAACATAAAGGAAAAGTCTTCGTTGAAAGCATTTACCGGAAAGGAAGCGTATTCGGTTTTGAAATACCGCTAAATTGATTTGTCGGAGCTATTTTTCTTCAGGCGTCTTTTCATTTAAGGGTGTTTTTGTGCTCTCTTTTTTATTTGTTCGATCAAGACCCTGGGAAATAACTGCATCCAAAGTGCTTTGAGAACCCTTAATATTTTTCTCTTTCTGTCTTACCATATGTTCGACAGGAGCTTTTACTGTTTCAGTAAGGTAATTTGCCATGTTTTGAAATAAGTATGCTGTGCCTTCACCTAGGAACGCATATGTCATCCTATAACTTTTTGGGGCTATCCATTTTACAGGTTTTTTTGTTACTTCTGTCTTCTCGTCAGTTTTATCATGAATCTGTTTAACTCCGGTTTTGGCCTCCTTAATGGTTGGATGCGAATATATAAGTCCAAAAATTATCGAGAAGACCATCATGGTCCTCAGAGCTGAAAAAAAATAGACCATTATAATGCCTGTAGTTTTTGGGATCTTTTTTCCTAGCTCGATAACTCTCTGTCCCACTGCGGCATGATAAACAAGATACAGTAAAATTGCCAAAGTAACATATGCTGCAACAAGAGCAAGCGATTCGCTGTCGGTAATTTTCAAAAATATTTGTGAAACAGATCGATAAAAAGTTCCTGAAAGTCGGATAATAAAGAAAAATAGTATCGCGAAATTCAAATCCTCGGTACAGCCCTTAAATTTTGCTCTCGTTAACGACACAATTATCATGATTAATAGGATCAGATCAAATATCATCAGTTTTATCCTTGTTTAAGTTCTTTATGGTAAAATAATTTTGTTTGGCATAGATGTCAAGTGCTGAATGATTTAAATTTAGTTTCATTTCTCAATTAAAAATGTAGCAGGTCCGTTGTTGATCAAGCCTATTTCCATGTGTGCCCCAAAAACGCCCTCAGCAATCTTTAATCCGCTTTCTTTCAAATCTTTTACGAAAGAATCATACAAAGGGATTGCAACATCCGGTGCGGCTGAATCAGAAAATCCCGGTCTTCTTCCCCTGCTCGTGTCTGCGTACAAAGTGAACTGCGATACGACGGAGATATCTCCGTTAATTTCTTTTACCGATCTGTTCATTTTACCTTCAGCGTCTTCAAATATTCTCAAATTAATTATTTTATCCGCAAAATACGGTATCATATCTTCCGTATCGCCATTTTTGAATCCGACAAAAAGAAGCAGCCCTTTTCCCGATGCGGCGTTGATCTTTCCATCTATTCTGATAAATGTTTCATCTACCCTCTGTACCAGTACTCTCATAAATTTTTCCTTGCAAAATTCACTATATTTGGTGATTATACAATTTAAATAAATTTTAAAGGGATGTAAACATGAAAAGAACAGAAATAAAAATTTATGAATTCAATACAGAGATCTTCAACCTTTGGGGAAAGCAGTGGATGCTGCTTACATCGGGCGATTTAGAAAACGATTCATTCAACTGCATGACGGTCGCATGGGGAAGCATTGGAGTAATGTGGAATAAACCTTTCATTCAGGTCGTGGTAAGACCGACACGATATACATTCGAATTCATGGAAAAATTCGAAACTTTCACGCTTTCGGCATTCGGCGAAGAGCATATTACTGACCTTTCTTATCTGGGAAGAGTGAGCGGCAGGGAGGAGAGAAAGCTGGAGAAAACTTCTCTAACCGTAGTTCCGTCACAAATTGTTAAGTGCCCTGCCTACAATGAAGCCGAACTCATAATAGAATGCCGGAAGATTTACTCCTCAAAGTTTATACCCGAAGATTTTAAAGACGGTACGATATTGGAGAGTTATCCGAAAAAGGATTTTCATAAGATTTATTACGGAGAGATTCTGAACATTTCCGGGACGAATAAATTCAGGAAATAATAGATTAAACCGCTGTTAAAACAAAATATATTTGACCTTGACTATAAAGAGAATTTTAATTATTTTTGCTAATTCATAAAAGAGCAAGCAGTGAACTGATTATGTTAGGATTGATTAAAATATGCAGAGAACAAAAAGCAAGTTTAAAACCGCCTGAGTCATGGCGGTTTTTCGCTTAAAAAGTGAGGATAAAATGAAAGAAAAAATATTAGGGCTTGGCTTGACATTCGACGATGTTCTTCTGCTTCCCCAAAAAAGTTCGGTCAGACCGCCCGAAGCCGATACAATTACAAACCTGACAAGAAATATAAAGCTCAATATACCTATTATCTCAGCTGCAATGGATACGGTCTCAGAATTCCAGATGGGGATCGCTATGGCAAGGGAGGGCGGGATAGCCGTGATCCATAAGAATATGACACCGGAAGAGCAGGCTGTCGAGGTGGATAAAGTTAAAAGGTCCGAGAGCGGAATGATCACAGATCCGGTGACGATAGGGCCGGAAGCCAACCTGAGAGAAGTATTCAAGCTTATGGAGAAATTCTCAATTTCAGGCGTACCTGTCGTAGAAGGCACAAAGCTTGTCGGAATAATTACGAACAGGGATATCAGATTCGAATATAAAGAAAACATCAAAGTAAAAGATATAATGACAAAATGTCCCCTTGTTACTGCTAAGGAAGGCACTTCGCTTGAAGAGGCAAAATATATTCTTCAAAAAAACAAGATCGAGAAGCTGCCTATAGTTGACAATAATTACAATTTAAAAGGCATGATAACTTTTAAAGATATCAAAAAGAAGGAAAGCTTTCCGAACGCATGCAAAGATGATGGCGGCAGATTGAGGGTGGCGGCGGCAATTTCTGCTAACGGAGACGATAAAAGGATAAAACTGCTGATAAATGCAAAAGTCGATATCATCGTGATAGACAGTGCTCACGGACATAACACCGACATAGCAAGAGAGATCATCAGGATAAAAAAGAGGTACCCCGGAATTGAAATTATTGCGGGTAATGTTGCCACAACTGCCGGTGCCGAAGCCCTTATCAAAGCGGGAGCAGACGCGGTCAAGGTCGGGATAGGGCCCGGATCGATCTGCACGACGAGAGTCGTGGCCGGTGTTGGAGTGCCGCAGATAACTGCTATACAGAATGCAGCTATAGCCTGTAAAAAATATAATATTCCACTGATAGCTGACGGCGGAATAAAATATTCGGGCGATATAGCCAAGGCTATCGGGATGGGAGCTGACTGCGTTATGCTCGGATCAATTCTTGCGGGAACGGATGAAGCTCCAGGTGAAATGATACTTTTTGAAGGCAGACAGTTCAAAACTTACAGGGGAATGGGATCTTTGGGCGCTATGAGAAAAGGCTCTGCAGACCGTTATTTTCAGGTCGGGGCCGACAAGTTCGTCCCTGAAGGGATCGAAGGCAGGATCCCCTACAAAGGAAAAGTCGGCAATACGATCTATCAGATGGTGGGCGGCTTAAGGCAGGCGATGGGTTACTGCGGTGTTAAGAACATTGCTGAAATGAAGGAAAAGACGCAATTCATTCAGATGACGCACGCAGGACTGATCGAAAGCCATCCGCATGATGTTCAGATAACAAGAGAAGCACCGAATTACGAGATCAGACATTAATTTATAAGAGAGCAGGATTAAAGAAATGGCGGAATTTAAAAAAACGGCGATACCGGTTACCAGAGAGGAAGATTATCCCCAATGGTACCTTGAAGTTATAAAAGCGGGCGAACTGGCGGAAAACAGCGATGTAAGAGGCTGTATGGTAATCAAGCCATGGGGTTATACCATTTGGGAAAATATTCAAAGAGAACTTGATCAGATGTTCAAAGACACAGGTCATGTGAACGCTTACTTCCCGCTGTTCATTCCTCTGGAATATCTGCAGCAGGAAGCCGATCATGTGGAAGGATTCGCGAAGGAATGCGCGGTCGTAACCCATCACAGACTAAGCGTGAACAGCGAAGGAAAACTTGTTCCGGACGGGAAACTCGAAGAACCTCTGGTAGTCAGGCCGACGAGCGAAACCATAATCGGGGCGTCTTATGCTAAATGGGTGAATTCATACAGGGATCTTCCGATACTGATAAATCAATGGGCGAATGTAGTCCGCTGGGAGATGCGTACCAGACTTTTCCTAAGAACCGCGGAGTTCTTATGGCAGGAAGGGCACACTGTGCATGCGACTCAGGAAGAGGCGATGGAAGAAACATATAAAATGCTTTATGTATATAAAGATTTTGCGGAAAGTGTGCTTGCAATTCCCGTGATCGAAGGAGAAAAAAGCGAAGCCGAAAGATTCCCCGGAGCAGTTTCGACTTATTCAATCGAGGCTATGATGCAGGACAAAAAGGCTCTTCAGAGCGGAACCTCACACTTTCTGGGTCAGAATTTTGCGAAATCATCAAAGATCAAGTTCCAGAGCAAAGAAGGGAAAGAAGAGTTCGCGTGGACCACTTCATGGGGAGTTTCCACCAGGCTCATCGGAGCATTGATAATGGCTCATTCCGACGACAACGGGCTCGTGCTTCCTCCGAGGATCGCTCCGGTCCATATCGTTATACTTCCCATCTACAAGGATGAAAAAGAAAAGGAAACAGTTTTCAGTTACATAAATAAGATCAAGTCAAAAATCTCCGATCTCAGGTTCTTCGAAAGAAAAATAGCCATTCATATTGACGACAGAGATATCCGGGGCGGAGAAAAGAACTGGTACTGGATAAAAAAGGGAGTGCCTTTAAAAATTGAGATCGGGCCTAAGGATGTTGAAAAGGATTCTCTTGCTGTAGTAAAAAGGACAGATCCCGATCTTAAAAAGATTTTCCTTCCCAAAGACAAGTTCATTTTCGATCTGATCGAAACGCTGACAGGAATGCAGAATGGCCTTTTTGAGAAAGCTGACAAATTTCAGAAGCAGAACACTATAACAATAGACGATTATGAGGAATTTAAAAAGGTGTTCACTCCCGAGAACGAGGAGAAACCTGAGATACACGGATGCTTTGCAAGATCGCACTGGTGCGGAAAAAGAGAATGCGAAGACAAGATTAAAGAGGACTTAAAAGTAACCGTAAGAAATATCCCGTTCTCAGAAAAGGAAGAAGAAGGTAAATGTATATGCTGCGGCGGCAGAAGCGGCAAAAGAGTAATATTCGCGAAGTCATATTAAAAACGGATGCTTAGATGGACCTTTTAGGAAAAATAGAACCTTTTGACCGTGTAATAATTCCGGTAGAACCGATGGACAGGTTCGCCAGAAAACTTTCAAAGGAACTTGAGCAGCCGTGGAAGCCTGAAGGACTGTTCGCTCATTTCGTTCATGAAGATGATGATTACGATCCGAAGCTTCTTCTTGAAGGGAAAGACGGCTTTAATGATGAGCCTATGAACAGGCTGAAAGACAAGCATGTTTATCTCGTTGCCAGCCATAAAGAATGGAATCCCTCGCTGCTTTTTGAAAGGATCTGCCATACGGCCGATATCTGCCTGTCGAACGGCGCAAAAGAAGTAAATCTTGTTTGGACTAATATTAGGCTAAGCGGAAACCATTTAAGACCGGGTCACGGGTTGAATTTTACAGAAAAAGACATTAAGAAATATGACGGGAAATCACTTTCCACATTGAGGCTGGCAAAAAGATTTAAAAATGAAGGTATTTCAAAAGTGCTGACGCTGCATTCTCATTCAAAAAATCTGACTGAAGCATTCGGGGAAGTTTATTTCGGGGATGTGAGCAAAGGATCAAAAGTTCTTATTGATCTGCCGGTCGCGCCGATCGTGGCTCATTATCTTTACACTTATGGTAAGATCAAAAATAAAGGCGAAAAAGCAGTGTTTGTTTCCACGGATGACGGTTCCAAGGAATTAGGCACGGATATTCTAAAAAACCTACAAAGCCTTCAGCCGGAATTTACAGATATCAGCTGGGTCAGATTCAATAAAGAAAGAGATCCTGTCACAGGCTATCTCAAAAATATTTATGAAGCTGAAAGCTCCCCGAATTATAACGGGCACGAAAATAAAGATAAATTTATATTTGACGATATCGTAAGAAGCTTTGCATCTATGTACGGAGTCATCGAGAAAATGGGCGGCGACAGATTTACGATGTTCGCAACTCATGCCCATATCACAGGCAGATCCCAGAATCTTTTACGAAGCGAAAAAATAAAAGAGATCATTTTTACCAATACGATGGCAAACAATCTGGAAGATCCGTATTACGAGCATCAGCTGTTCGGAAAAACTACAGTTATCAAGATAGGAAAATACCTCGCAAACGCCGTTTTGAACATTGTCGAGGACGGAAATGACGCCGATGAGTTCTATACGATCAAATCACCGGCAGATATTCAGAAGATCGAACGGCTCTACGACTTAAGAAAACCTTTCAATTAAAATGCCGATCAAAAGATTAAGCATTAAAAATCTCGCCATTATCGAAAGCCTTGAGGTCGATTTTGAAAAAGGCCTCAATATTATCACAGGCGAGACAGGTGCCGGTAAATCAATTATAATATCATCTTTAAAGCTGATACTCGGAACTAAAGCCGATGCGGATATGATCAGGGCAGGCGAGGACAAGCTTACTGTGGAAGCGGAATTTTCTGAAATAAATCCCGAGACGGTTAAATTCATAAGGCAGAATGAGCCTGATTTCCAACAGCCGCTCATAATACGCAGGGAAGTTTACAAAAGCAGGCGCAGCAGGATATTTATAAACGATACACCAGTAAGCTCGGATATCATAACAGAGCTCGGTAATATTATGATAGATATTCACGGACAGCACGATCATCAGTCGCTTTTAAATAAAGATACGCATATAAACATTCTCGACGAACGGGCGGGAATATCAACCTTAAAGGCCGCAGAACTCTATGCTGAAGATCTTAGCCTGAATAAAGAGATCGAGAGGATCATAAAGAACGAGAGCGATCTTAAAGACAAGAGAGAACTTCTCGAATATCATTATAAAGAGATAAACGAAATTTCTCCTGAGGAAAATGAGGATAAAGAAATTTCAACCGAGCTCAAAAAGATGGAGAACATCGAGGATATAAAGAAGATCTGTCAGGCTGTAACGGACACGGTCAGCGGCTCTGAAAGCTCTCTTCTTTCCAAGCTCAATTATATCAAAAACAAATGCGGGCAGTTATCAGAGATAGATAAGCAGTTCGAACCGTTCATAAATGACCTTGAATCAGCTTACAGTTCCGTTACAGAATTCGGCACTTCATCGGAGCTTTTCTCAAATTCACTCGAGTTCGATGACGAGAAATACGGACGCATGAGCGACAGGTATTCGCAGCTCAAAAAGCTTATGAAGAAGTTCGGCCCCGAGCTATCTGATGTGATAAAATATTTCGGAAGTATTAAGAGTCAGCTTGATTCTATAGAAAATGTATCGTTTGATAAAGATAAACTTCTCAAGAGATCGAAGGAACTGAAAAAAGAGATCGAAGACGAATGCTCGAAGCTTACTTCAAAAAGAAAAGAAGGCATTAAGAAGCTTGAAAAAGAGATCAATGCAGAATTTAAGGATATAGGTCTTCAGAACGCCGAAATAAGCGTAAATCTATCAAAAAAGGAAATCTCCCCTGACGGCTGGGATTCGGTCGAATTCTACATTAAAACCAACATCGGAGAAGAGTCCAAACCGCTTTCGAAAATAGCATCGGGCGGCGAGATCTCAAGGATCATGCTCTCTATAAAGAATATCATAAGCTCGGAAAAAGGTGTCGGGATAGTCATTTTCGATGAAATTGATTCAGGAATAAGCGGGCAGATAGCCGAGAAGGTCGGGGACAAGCTTTTTAAACTGTCTCAGAATAAACAGGTGATCGCGATAACCCATCTGCCTTCAATAGCATCAAAAGGAAAAACGCATTTTTCGGTAAGAAAAAAAGTGATAAAAGACAGGACCGTCACGGATATTATTAAGCTTACGAAAGATCAGCGCATAGACGAGATAGCAAGTCTGATCTCAGCCGGAAAAACAGTCGAAGATTCAAAAAAAGTTGCTAAAAAGCTGCTTGATAGCTGAGTATTTTTACAAAACCGAATTTATTTTAAAATTCCTTCGCTTTCTATCTGATTGAAAATATCCCTCAAAAAATCCAGATACATTTCCTCAGTTTTTCTTGATTCGGGATGGAAAGGATAAACAACTGAAAGGAACATCTGCCACCAGTTAGTGATTTCAAAATTTCTCTCATATTTTGCGATGAATTTATTCGAGGAATCAATGACTTCCGTATTTACTGTATAATATTTTGTATATGGAACCGGGATAAGCGTTACCGATATAGTAGAAAATATAGAACCTACCGCCCATCTTGTAAAATAGTTCTTCTTCTCGATCCTGATTTTTACAGTATAGTTATAAACCTTCATCAGCGAATCTTTCTCAGCTCTTTTTTTAGGATTATTCACATCTTCCGCTTCCTCAATGTAGGTGGCGTATTTTCCGATGTTGCTCAGTTTTTTATTGGCTTCATAAAAAATATCGTCGAACCCGGAAAGCCGCTGATACCTGTTTTCAAGTTTGGGTATAGCGTCATAGCCAACGGTTTCTTTAACATGACTGAATACGAAAAGTACAGATACTTTTTCCGTATTGGGATTTCTTTTCACTTCGCCTTTATAAGCCATGCCGAGATCGGATTTGGAAGATGCACAGCTGCTGATAAAAGTTATGATAATAAGTAACAAAGCTGATGTAATTATTTTATTTTTCATTTTAACCTCCTGATGTATAATGGAAATATACAAAAAGTATTATTATAAACAACAGTTATTATAAATGAAAATACAGATTGACAATCTATTGCATTTGGTTAAATTTCATGAGTTAATTAATTCCGGGAAGAGATTTAAAACTGTATGGGAAATGAAAGAAAACATAACGACAAAACAGGAATAATATTTCTGTTTACGCTTATCAGCGTTGTTTTCTTCATGGATATTTATATTGAATTGAGCAGGATACAGAAGCCCTCATATTCAGGAAATATAATCGAAAGAAAATTTCCTCCGTCAGATAATAATGGTGAACTTGTGTCTCTGCCTCTGCCAGAATCGCTTAAAAGTAATACGGATATAAATATTTCATCAATAAAATTAAGCTTATTCTTTTTTCTACTGGCATCTTTTTCATTTTTTTACAGCGGCTTAATCAGAGCTTCCGGTTTAAAAAATAAAATTCTGTCACATTATGTTTCATTCGTCAACACAGGTCAAACAGGCTATAAATCATCCCGTTCTCCTCCCGATTTCATTTAATTTCCGTTGATAAAGATTGAATGTATCTTAATTTAATATCTCAAGGAGTTATAAATGAATTTCGATTATGCAAGCACCGGGTTTATGCTGTTGGCTACAAGTCTTGTAATGTTCATGACGCCCGGACTGGCTTTTTTCTACGGCGGTCTGGTAGGCAGCAAGCATGTTTTAACAATAATGTTCCAAAGTTTTGTTTCTCTCGGAATAACTACAATTTTATGGGTATCGTTCGGGTATTCTTTGTGCTTCAGCGGCACAATGGGTAACGGAGATTTTTTCGGTATAATCGGCAATCTTGATCAGGCCTTTTTAAGCGGAATAAGCCTGACCGATCCGAGCCCGGCCAATCCTGCGGTGCCGATCCTTGTTTTCATTGCTTATCAGATGATGTTCGCAATAATTACTCCGGCTCTGATCACCGGGGCTTTCGCGAACCGTGTAAGGTTTCCCGCATATCTGATATTTCTGATCGTTTGGCAGATATTTGTTTATTTCCCTTTTGTTCACATGGTCTGGGGCGGGGGTATTATGGCTTCATGGGGGATCAAAGATTTCGCCGGCGGCATCGTGGTTCACGCTACAGCCGGAGTCGCAGCTTTAGCTTCAGTGATCTATATCGGTAAAAGAAAAATTTCAGATAAAGGTATGCACAGCATTCCGCTTGTAGCGCTCGGAACTGGAATCCTTTGGTTCGGATGGTACGGATTTAATGCGGGAAGCGAATTCGGAGTTGATCCGGTAACTACCCTTGCGTTCCTGAACACCGATATCGCAGCTTCTTTCGCCGGTCCGACCTGGCTTCTATTAGACTGGATATTTACAAGAAAACCTAAATTTCTGGGATTTTTAACAGGTTCCGTAGCCGGACTTGCCTGTATAACTCCTGCAGCCGGATATGTCTCGACACAGTCTGCCGTTATAATCGGAGTTCTGGCATCCGTAGCCTGCTATATAGCTGTTTATATTAAAAACAAAGCCGGTCTTGATGATGCTCTCGATGTTTTCGGAGTCCACGGAGTAGGCGGAATACTGGGAGTGATCCTTCTCGGCGTATTCGGCACAACTGCGATGACTTTCCCGGGAAGGGATTCAGCTCTTCTCGCAAGCGGGCTTGTTGACGGAAATACTGCATTTTTCTTTAAGCAGACGGGCGCAGCTCTGTTTGCCGGTCTGTATGCTTTCCTTTTTACGATGGCCATGCTTTGGGTCATAGATAAAATTACTCCTGTCCGTGTTACTGAAAAAGACGAAGCTCTCGGCCTTGATGAGAGCGAACACGGTGAAACTGCCTATCTCTAAATAGAGGTAAAACGGATACGGGTTCAAAGACTGAACCTGTATCCTCATGCAGTACATAAAAAGAAACGGACGGAAAGTAATGGATTACAAAAGAATATTTATATTCATACTTATATTTACAGGGTTTCTTTCAGCTTCTGAGACAGCCGGTGACGGGAATATTATCCATCACATGACCTTATTTATGTTCCAGCTGGGAATAATAATTTTTCTTGCCAAAGTATCAGGAATGCTGTTTGAGAAATTAAAAATGCCGGGAACTTTGGGCGAGATCACTGTCGGGATAATTGCGGGACCTTATCTTCTCGGTTCGTTCCCTCTCCCCTTAATCGGTTTCGATCAAGGGCTCTTTCCCCTCGGAACAGGCTCAATACCCATATCAACTGAACTCTACGGAATATCCGTTATCGCTTCAATACTTCTTCTTTTTGTCTCCGGCCTTGAAACAGATCTTAAACTTTTACTAAGGTATCTTGTAAGTGGTGGCGCGGTCGGAGCCGGAGGAGTGATATTTTCTTTTATCCCCGGCGTTCTGATCGGTATGTATTTTATGGATAAACCATTTATTAGCCCGGAATGCTTATTCTTAGGTATAATGAGTACTGCAACTTCGGTAGGCATAACAGCTATGATACTTTCCAAAAATAAGTATATGGAGTCTCCGGAAGGCGTAACTATTCTTTCGGCAGCTATAATAGACGATGTTATCGGCATAATAATACTTTCCGTTGTAATGGGAATAGCCACCGTTCTGACTAACGGGGGAGTTGTTGACTGGGGAGGTATAGGATACATTTCTGCAAAAGCTTTGATTATCTGGCTTTTACTTACGGTTTTAGGACTGGTTTTCGCTGATAAAATAAGCTCGTTTTTAAAGAAATTTGAAAACAAATACATTTACTCTTCGGTAGCTTTCGGTTTGGCTCTGTTCATGGCAGGCGTGTTTGAAAAAGCGGGTCTGGCTATGATCATCGGCGCGTATATAACAGGATTATCTTTGTCAAAGACCGATATAAGTTATGAAATTCAGGAATCTCTGCATCCTATAAAAGAGTTTCTTGTACCGGTATTTTTTGTTGTAATGGGCATGCTTGTAAACATAAAAAGCATCACTCTGGGTACTTTAACCTTTGCAGTTGTATATTCGATAGCTGCACTTCTTGCAAAGGTATTCGGCTGCGGTATTCCAGCGCTTTTAACTGGATTCAACATGAAGGGTGCCTTCAGGATCGGACTGGGTATGATGCCGAGAGGGGAAGTCGGCCTGATAATTGCCGGTATCGGATTATCCAACGGTTTTATAAATCAGGATATATACGGTGTTGCGATCTTGATGGTTCTGTCAGGCATAATTATAACGCCGCCCTTACTAAATTATTCATTAAAGATCCCGGGATCGGGCAATAAAAGGAAACAGTCTGAAGATGAACTCGAAAGCTATTCAATAGAGATCGCGAGCTATGAACAGTCTGAAATTCTGATACATACGATAATTGATTATTTCGACAAAGAAGGATATTTTGTCACAAGACTGTTCCTTGATTACGATGTTTATCAGATAAGAAAGGACAATATTTTCATTAAGCTCTTGAAGGGATCAAAAAGAGACAATATAAATAAGATCACAGTTATCACAAAAAAAGAAGATATTGAATTTGTAAAAGAGCTTGTTTTTGAAGCGAGCGTAAAGCTGGAGTTCAATTCCAGAGAAATACTCAGAAAGCTCAATTTAAAAGACATGAAAAAGGCTTCGAGGCATTGTCCGGAAAAAAAGATCAAGATAAGTTACGATATTTCGAAGATCCTCGATCCCAAGTGTATAATCATGGAGCTTAAAGCGGTTACTAAAGAAGAAGCTTTCAGGGAGCTCGCGGATATACTGGAAGCGAATAAAAGGATTATAGATAAAGAAGCCGTGCTGAAAGATGTTATTGAAAGAGAGGAAGTGATCAGCACCGGAATGTCTCACGGGATAGCTATTCCTCACGCCCGTTCTGCCGGAACCTCCGAATCGGCTATAGCCATAGGAATAAAGCGTTCCGGGATCGATTTTGACTCGCTGGACGGACATCCTGCAAAAATTATAATACTGCTGGTTTCTTCGACAAATAAGGCAGATCCGCATATAAAGATATTAGCTACAATAGCCGCTTATCTGCATAAGAAAAAAGCTGTGAGCGAACTGCTGTCGCTGGAATCAGAACAGGAGATTGCAGATTTCTTCAAAATCGCTGAAGAAAGAAAAGGTTTAATTAAAAAAAGGGAGGTTTATTCGTTTTTTGTAAGACGAAATAAGATCGGATAATTTCTCCGGTCAAAAAATAAGGACGCAAAAAATACAGGTTCGTATTCTCAAAAAAAGTTATTAATTCAATAAAGAATTATTATTTTCTTTAAATTTTGCTCTTGTATATTACAACTTTTTGTTTAAACTTCATATCCCAAGTTAATTTAAAATCGGAGTGGTGAAGTGGAAAGTTTTTCGGAAGTGCTGCAATATACAAGGGCGATTCATGTTATGATCATGCTTTTGGTCGGGTTTGGATTTTTGATGGTTTTTGTTAGAAATTACGGTCGTTCCGCATTGACCGCAACTTTTCTTCTGGTGTCAATTTCAGTACCGTTTTATTTTCTGCTGGCTGATTCAGGATTATTCTCACACAGCAGAACACAGATCGAAATGCTTATTCTTGCGGAGTTTTCAGGCGCAAGTCTGCTTATAGCCGCCGGTGCAGTTCTGGGAAGAATGAAGATGTATCAGTATATAATCCTGGGACTTCTGTTCGTCCCTTTCTATATGTTTAACGAATGGGCTATATTGGATAACGGTCTCGGAATTATCAGCGGAACTTTTGCCGATACGGGCGGGTCAATAATCATTCACGCATTCGGTGCTCTTTTCGGACTTGGAGCGGCGATCTCCATGACGACTAAAAAGGAACTCGATATACCGATCGAAGCCGATGCGACAAGCGACAGGTATTCAATGCTCGGATCAATGGTATTATGGATATTCTGGCCCAGCTTTTGCGCAGCTTTAGTGCCTACAGAAAAAATACCCTATACGGTTGTGAATGTAATTTTTGCCTTGAGCGGTTCTACTCTTGCCACTTATATTTTCTCGGTCTGGCTGAGAGGAAAGATAAATATTGCCGATATAGCAAATGCAGCTCTGGCCGGCGGTGTCGCGATAGGAGCAACTGTGGATTTCGCAAGTCACCCTGTGGCTTTATTGATCGGTCTGCTCGCAGGAGCACTTTCGACTGTCGGATTCGCAGTAATTCAGAATAAACAGAGAAAAATGCTGAAGGCTGTTGATACCTGCGGAGTGACTAATCTGCACGGGCTGCCCGGGCTTTTCGGCGGAATAGCGGCGATATTTGTGGTTAAAGGGCTAGATGTTAACGGACAGATCATAGGTATAGTTTTTACCGTATTCGTTTCATTGGTTTCCGGATTGATAACGGGAAAGATCATTTCGCTTTTCGGACATAGAAAGAATCCTTATAATGACCACGAGGAGTTCGAAGAGGCGTAAAAGCAGAACGCAGTTCATAAAAAACATTGATAATCCGTCCGGAAATTCTTAAATATAGGATAAAATCGGAAGGATGATAAATCATGGCAAATATTTTCAACCCCTGGCATCATGTTTCACCCGGAAGCGACACTCCGGAATATGTAAACGGTATTATAGAGATACCGAAAGGCACTAAAGCAAAATACGAACTTGATAAGGAAAGCGGACTTTTAAAGCTTGACAGAGTTCTTTTTTCATCGGTTTTCTATCCCGCAAACTACGGATTCATTCCGCAGACATACTGCGACGACAACGACCCGCTCGATATACTGATATTTTCTCAAATAGATATAGTACCTCTCTGCCTTGTCAGGGCAAAAGTCATAGGCGTAATGAGAATGAACGATCACGGTTTCGCGGATGATAAGATCATAGCTGTTGCCGCAGGAGATCCGAGCGTAAATCATTATGACGATGTTTCAGAGATACCGGCATATTATAAAAATGAGCTTAAGAACTTTTTCGAGGATTATAAGAAGCTTGAGAATAAAACATCTGTCGTTGAAGATTTTCTGGGTAAGAAGCTTGCGATGGAAATACTTGAAGAGAGTTTCATCACCTACAAGAAGAAGTTTAGAGGGTTGTAAAATATAAGCAGATACAGAGTGATTAGAGGGAATGTAATTTAGAAGGACAAATAAAAGCCGGCAAAAAATGAAGAAGCTATTAATATCTGCATTATTTACATTTGTTTTATCCGTGTTTTCTGAAAATTTTGACACTCAGGCTACTGAAATTATTGTCCAGATGGGCCATTCAGACACTGTAAATTCATTATCCTTTTCGGCTGACGGAAAAAAGATAGTCACCGGAAGCCAGGATAAAAGTATAAAATTATGGGATGCTGAAACAGGAATGGAAATCAGAACCTTTACGGGGCATTCAACACCTGTTACGGCTGTATCATTTTCACAGAACGGGAAGATAATAATATCAGGCAGCGAAGACGAAACGATTAAGATATGGGACTCTGAAACAGGTAGAATTGTAAGATCGATTAGTGTTGGGAATCATATAGAATCAATTGCAATTTTTCCTGACGGGAAGAGATTCGTTTCCGGTGGAGGGTTATATAGCGATCCGGGCTACATAGATATTTGGAACATTGATCCGGGGAAAAAAACAAGGTCAATTAAAGTAGGCACAGGAGCAGTTCAGTCTGTATCGGTGTCAGGTGACGGTAAAAAAATTGCCGGTGGCTGTCATGACACCTCGATAAAGATTTGGGATGCTGAGACCGGAGTACTTTTAAAGACTCTTAAAGGACATAAGGAACAGATATTTTCTACGGCATTTTCCCCTGACGGCAGGATCATTTTAGCATCATCGGCATATTACGAACCCGGAGAAATAAAAGTATGGAATGCGGAAACCGGAAAGACGGTCAAAACCATTTCGGGAGTATATTCGGCAGTATCCTTTTCAAAAGACGGGAAAAAATATCTTTCAGCAGATGGCGATAATGTTATAAAAATCTGGGATACAGCTACCCTCAAGCCGATTGCCAGTCTCACCGGATGTGATCCTTATGTTACCTCAGCAAGTTTTTCACCCGACGGAAGCAGGGTCATTACTGGAGGAAATTTAACAAAACTTTGGGATGTAGCAACGGGCAGAGAGATAAGAGCCTTTGAAGGCAGTTTGATTTCTGTAGCATCAACTGATTTTTCCCAAGACGGTCGCAGAATAACCACGGGGATAAACGGATCTGTTTTAAATATTTGGGACTTACAGAAGTGTAAAAAAGAATGGACTCTTACCGGTAGCGAAAGCAGCTATAAATTATCAGCTTTTTCTCCGGACGGCAAGAAAATAATCTCCGGTCAAGATTATGAAGGCAGGGGAAGAATTAATATATTAAATTCGGAGACGGGAGATATTATCAGCACCATTCCCGCCCACAAATCATTGCTGTATGCGCTTTCAATTTCTGATAAAGGAGATAAGATAATTTCCGGTTCGTACACTGATTATAATATAAAAATATGGGATACTGAGACCGGTAATGAGATTGATTCTATCTTTAAGGCTCCTGAAATCGGGGCGGTTTCACCATTGTGGTGTCTTTTTTCTATAGCAATATCACCGGATAATAAAAAAATTATTACTACAGCTCTTGACAATCTTCCTAGAATGTGGGATGCGGAATCGGGTGAATTGTTGAAAATATTTTCCGGCCACAGATCTTTGAGCATATCAAATTCAATAACTTTTTCTCCTGACGGAAAACTTGTTCTTTCAGGCGGGGGCAGCAGCTCAATTATATATGAAGAAGACGGAAAGACGCTTATCACAGATAAGTCCAGCTTTCAACGAGGTGAAATTATTCTTTGGGAAACAGAATCAGGTAATCAGATTAATTCATTTAAAGGTCATACTTTATGCGTCAGGTCTGTAAAATTCTCTCCCGACGGAAAGATTATCGTATCCGGTAGCGATGACAGAGAAATTAAAACATGGAATGTTGAGACCGGTAAAGAGATAAATACTTTTAAAGGACACACGAAAAATGTTACATCTGTCGAGTTTTCCCCTGATGGAAAGCTAATAATTTCTGGAAGCGATGATGGAACAGCAAGAGTGTGGAATGTTGAGACAGGAAAGGAAGTATTAAGTATGATCAGCTTCCCGAACGGGGAATGGGCATTATTGACGCCTGACGGCTATTTTGATGCTTCGGAGAACGGCGGTGATTTTGTACATTCTGTTAAGGGAACATCGGCTTGGGGACTCGATCAGTTCGCAGTAAAAAACAACAGGCCTGATATTATACTTCAGCGGTTGGGATCAACCGATACTGAACTTATCAGCCACTACTTTCAGCAGTATAAGAAGCGATTAAGAAAGCTGGGCTTGACCGAAGATCAGCTTACAAGCGAACTTCATGTACCTGTAAGTTCGATAATTGATTCAAAGGCTGAAGGAAAATTTTCTACAGTTAATTTCAGCCTGTCAGACAGCAAATATCAGCTTAAGCGATATAATACCTATGTAAATGATGTTCCTCTTTTCGGTTCTTATGGTAAAGAAGTTAGCGGAAACTCAGCTTCGCTTTCAGAAAAGATCGAGCTTACTTCAGAAACGAACAAGATCGAAGTATCCTGCATGAACGAGAAAGGTGCAGAAAGCTACAGAGCCTTGACTTATGCTGATTATAAAGGAGATGGAAAAAGCGATCTGTATTATCTCGCATTCGGCGTCTCTCAGTATAAAGACAGTTCACTTAACCTGAAATACGCGGATAAAGACGCAAATGACCTATCTGAGACTTTTTCAAAGCTCGATAAAGCTCAGTTCAATAATGTTTACACGAAATCATTCACGAACGATCAGGCTACGGTCTCCAATATAAAATCTGCAAAGGATTTTCTTAAGAACTCAAAGCCTGACGATACTTTTATTCTTTTCATTGCAGGACATGGAGTTCATGATACCGATAAAGAAGCTACTTACTATTATCTAACGCATGAAACGAACCTGAGCGACCTGCCTAATACCGCAGCCAACTTCGAGCTTATAGAAGATATTCTTCAAGGAATACCGCCGAGGAACAAGCTGTTCCTGATGGACACCTGCGAATCAGGCGAGATAGAGGAAGGAGTTCAGAACACCTATTATGCGTCAGCAGATTCAAGAGGCCTTAAAGGAAGAGGAATTAAGGTAGCTGTGAAAGTATCGTCCGAGCCTGTGAAAACCGAAAAACGTACATATCTCTTTGAAAAAGACCGCTATATTTACAACGATCTTGCGAGAAGATCGGGCGCGATCGTATTCTCCTCATCAAAAGGCGGAGAACTGTCTTATGAAAAGGATGATATTCAGAACGGACTTTTTACGGAAGAAATTATAAAATGCTTAGCTTCAAAAGAAGCTGATAAGGATAACAACGGAACGATCTCAACTGATGAGCTCAGAGAGTATGTCTCAAAAGCTGTTGCAGCTTCATCAGGCGACATCCAGCACCCGACGGTTGACAGAGATAACATCTATCAGAAATTCGGATTCGGAGTTGTGAAATAAGGTAATTATTTTTCAGGAGGAATTAATTATGAAAATAAAAAATATGATAGTGTTTTTTGTTTTATACGCTTTTATTTGCGAATCATTCACGCAACAGGCTGAGAGTACTTTAAAATCCGATAAGGAGAAATTCGAAATGGTGCTTCAGCAGGGTCACTATATGAACCCGAACCCACTCGCTTTTTCAAAAGACGGTAAATATTTAATATCATCATCAGAATATGATTATTGTGTCATAATCTGGGATTTTGCAAGCGGTAAAGCAATACGGACATTTCAGACAGGAATAGAAACGGCCATTAAGAGTTCCGCCATTTCTCCCGACAACAAATACATTCTTGCAGGCTTACACGATTATACCCTCAAGCTTTGGGAATCATCAAGCGGTAAAGAAGTCAAGACATTTATAGGTCATAAAGCTATTGTTTCGTATGTAGAATTTTCACCGGACGGTAAAAATATATTATCAGTGTCAGAAGATAAAAAGATTAAGATCTGGGAGGTTGAAAGCGGACGGGAAATAAGGTCCTTTGAAGGACAAGCATATAATATACTGAAAGCGTCTTTTCTACCTGACGGCAAGTCATTTATTGCAGGTTTAAATGATAATACTATAAAAATTATGGATATCGCAACGGGTTCTGAAATAAAGAGTATTCAGGGAATAAAAGCGGCAGCATTTTCAAAAGATTTTAAATTTGCTTTATCCGGGTGGTATTACGATCCGTTAAAAATATGCGACATTGAAACAGGAAAAGATGTTACAGATATTAAAAAAGATTTTTATTATCAGATGAACTGCTCATCTTTTTCACCGGACGGGAAATATTTACTGGTAGGAGTTGCCAGCCGGGAAAATAATTTTAGTTTATTTAATACACAGAATGGAGAAAAAATAAAGTCTTTTTCAGGTCATCCAGAATTTGTTGTGGCTTGCGCTTTTTCCCCTGACGGTAAGTATGCGGCATCTTCATCTTGGGGAACAATTAAAATATGGGATGTGGAAAGCGGTATATTGGTTAAAACACTTCGCGGAAGATCAGTAGCCATAATTGGCTCTGCAGTTTCATCCGATGAAAGATATATTGCTACAGGAGCAGACGACCATACAGCAAAAATATGGGATGTAACAACCGGAAAACTTATCAAAACATTTATCGGGCATAATAAGGGAGTAACATCAGTAGATTTCTCTAACGACGGCAAATTGCTTATTACAGCATCAGGTTATGAAAATATTATTAAAATCTGGAATATAAGCACCGGAGAAGAGGTTAAAACCTTTACGGCCGAATCTGAATGGAAACCATTGAAAGCTATATTTTCACCTGATGATAAAAACATATTAATAAGCGGATATGATGCGACCTTCAGATTATTTAAAATAATTGACGGGAAGGAAATCCGTTCTTTTAAAGGACAGAATTTACCCGGAGCTACATTTACGACTATAACGAGCATGGCATTTTCCCCTGACGGCAAATCAATTTTAATCAGTTCGCAGGGCGGGGGAATAAAGCTTTGGGATATCGCAAGCGGGAATGAAGTTAAAAAAATTACGGGGCATACGAATTTTGTAGAATCTGCGGTATTTTCACCTGACGGTAAAAATATTTTATCTTCATCAGATGATTGTTCTGTAAAATTATGGGACTGCGTGACAGGCCAGAATATAAAAACATTCAATGGTCATAAGAATTTTGTATATACTGCAGTTTTCTCAAAAGACGGTAAGTATATTTTCTCAGGATCTGCCGACAGTACAATTAAAATGTGGGATACAGAAAGCGGGAGTTTTCTAAAAACTTTTTCAGGTCATACTTCCATTGTAACTTGTATCTCGGTCATTGCCGGGGGAAATTACATTGTTTCAAGTTCTTGGGATAGAACAGTCAAGATATGGAATGTACAAACCGGGGAATGTACCGCCAGTTTAATTTCCAATTATGACGGTTCTGAATGGTTGTGTTATACACCCGACGGTTACTGGGACGGTTCCTCAAAAGGAGGAGATTTTATTGCGATGGCAAAGGAAATGAATGTATGGAATATTGACCAGTTTGCAGCAAAATACAACCGTCCTGATATAATAATCGAACGACTGGGATCAAATGATAAAGACCTTATAAAGCATTTTAATCAGCAATATAAGAAAAGATTGAGAAAGCTCGGATTGACTGAAGAACAACTGTCATCAGAATTATATGTGCCTGAAAGCGCAATAACAGGTTACAGACAGGACGGCAAAATAATGACTGTTGATTTTGTACTTTCTGACGGTAAGTATAACTTAAAAAGGTATAATATATATGTAAATGATGTTCCCCTTTTCGGTTCTTACGGAAAAGAAATAAGCGGAAGCACTTTATCCCTTAGTGAAAATATAGATCTTATCGGCGGAATGAATAAAATCGAAGTTTCCTGCATGAATGAAAAAGGAAGCGAAAGCTACCGCGCAGCGGTTTATGCAGAGTATAAAGAACAAACTGCAGGTGATCTTTATTTTTTGGCTTTCGGAGTTTCTCAATACAAAGACGCATCTTTGAATCTAAAATATGCGGATAAAGACGCAATTGATCTTTCGAAAGCTATTCAGAAGCTGAATAAATCACAATTCAAGAATGTTATTGTTAAGACTTACACTAACGGTGAATCAACAGTAAAAAATATCAAAACCGCAAAGGATTTTCTTAAAACCTCTAAGGCTGATGATACATTTATTCTGTTCATCGCAGGTCATGGAGTGCATGATACTGATAAAGAAGCTACTTATTATTATATTACACATGAAACAGATCTCCGCGATCTGCCTCATACAGCAGCAAACTTTGACCTCATTGAGGATATTCTTCAGGGTATCCCGCCGAGAAACAAATTATTTCTTATGGACACCTGCGAATCCGGGGAGATCGAAGACGGAATTCAGAAAACTTACTATGCTTCTGCGGGTTCAAGAGGATTAAAAAGCAGAGGAATCAAAGTTACTGAAATAAAATCATCCAAATCTTCTGTAAAAAAAATTAAACGATCTTATCTTTATGAGCAGGACCGCTACATTTACAATGACCTTGCCAGAAGATCCGGTGCAATAGTTTTCTCATCATCAAAAGGCGGAGAGCTTTCTTATGAGAAAGACGATATTCAGAACGGTCTTTTCACTGAGAGTATAATAAAATGCTTATCTTCAAAAGAGGCTGACAAAGATAATAACGGAACTATCTCGACCGACGAGTTAAGAGACTATGTCACCAAAGCCGTAGCCTCATCATCAGGCGATCTTCAGCATCCAACGGTTGACAGGGATAATATTTATCAGAAGTTCGGGTTCGGGATTGTGAAATAAAAGAGTAGATTGAATTGAACGGCAGATTCAGATCAAACATACCCAAAGCGTACGCTTATGATTTTTTAAAGAACTTCATGCTGTTCTCAGGCGTACTGGTGCCTTTTTTCACCGTTTGGGGCGGAATAACTTTCTCACAAATAATGATCCTCCAGGCTGTCTTTACGACATCAATGTTCCTCTTCGAGATACCGACCGGAGTGATCGCGGACAGGTTCGGCAGGAAAACCAGCCTGATCCTATCAAGCGTGGTCACGACCGCCGCTGTTCTTGTTTACAGTTCATATCCTTCATTCTGGGTGTTCGTTTGCGGAGAGATCCTCTGGGCTGTCGGAGTTACGCTCGCGTCAGGCGCAGATACAGCCCTTGTCTATGATTCTCTCATTCAGACAGGCGAAGAAACAGGATCAAAAAGCATACTCAACAGGGTCGAAAGCATCGGACTTTTTGCAATGGTCATAGCTGCGCCGCTCGGAAGTTTAACTGCAAAGTATATCGGACTTGACTGGGCGATGATCCTTTCCGCGATACCGATATTTCTGTCCGCAGCGGTAGGTTTAACTTTCAACGAACCTCCGACTCAGAAAAAAAGCGAAGAAAAGAATTATTTCAAGATCCTCAAGACCGGACTCGTATATTTCAGAGATCATAAAATACTCAGACTGCTCACGATTGACTATGTGGCGATCATGATGCTCTCATTCTTCATGATCTGGGTTTATCAGGTCGTGCTTAAAAGCCTGAATTTCCCGATAGAGTATTACGGCTTCGTCCATGCCGCTATCGTAGTAGCGGAAATAATAGTGCTCAACAGCGTCATAACATTCGAGAATGTTGTTAAGAGCAAGAAAAAATATATACTTTACGCATCGATCCTTGTCGGAATATGCTATCTCGTCCTTTCATTCTCCACTCTGATAGCGCTTTCAATAGCCTGCATAGTACTCATCGGCGGATTCGGTATGACCATGAAACCATTATACTACAGCTATATGAACAAATATATCGAATCAGACAACAGAGCCACCGTACTCTCCGCAGTCTCAATGGCAAGATCCATCGTAACCGCGATCGCGAATGTCATCTTCGGCTACCTCGTTGACCTAAATGTCAGTTATACCCTTTTCGGGATCGGGATCATCACGATCACTTTCGCCATCGTGTCAAGGGTCAAAGAAGAGCATCTGAAGGATTAACGAATAACTATTTTAACTGAAACTTCTTGCACGAATTAAATAATTGTCTTATATTTAGACGAAACAGACCCCTATATTGTGTTATTATTGGTTTAAAAAGGGGTATGTATCATATAAAAAGATGATTAAATAGGGGTGTGTTATGATCCGTTTTAACGAGAAAAGTCTGAAAAACTGGCTGAATTCATACGGAAGGAAACCTGTAATAATCAGAGGCGCGCGACAAGTGGGTAAATCTACTTTGGTGCGGATGTTTGCCCAAAATGAGGGTCTTGATCTTGTCGAGATAAATCTCGAAAAATATTTATTCATGAATGAAGTATTCAAAACTTTCAACATTCCGCTCATACTCCGGGAGCTGGAGGGGCTCGCAGGCAAATCATTCAATGAAAAATCACTTTTATTTCTCGACGAAATTCAGGCAGTCCCAAACGCTCTGGCCTGTCTAAGATATTTTTATGAGGAGAAAAAAGAACTGCCGGTAATTTCTGCAGGATCGCTTTTGGAATTCACTCTTTCTGAACATAGCTATTCTATGCCTGTAGGGCGTGTTGATTACCGCTACCTCGGGCCAATGTCGTTCAATGAATTTATTTACAACATTTATCCGGAACTCAACAAATATATTTCAAGTATTAATGAAGTGAAGATCATGCCTGATACTATCCATAAGAAGCTCACAGAAAAATTCAAAGAGTATCTATTCATCGGAGGGATGCCGGAAGCTGTTTTAGCCTATAAGGAAACGGGCAGTTTGGAAAGCGTAAAAACCGTACACCGTTCGATATGCGATACTTACCTGGATGATTTTGCGAAATACGGAAAAAAATCAAAAGAGCTTCTTCTGCTTCAAAAACTCTTCAGGGCTATCCCGCAGAATATTGGAGATAAGGTTAAATATACAAATTTGTCTAAGGAACACAAATCAGTTGAAGTTAAATCTGCTGTCGAAATGCTGATCAAAGCCAGAATTTGCAATCCTGTTTACGGTTCGGACTGTTCGGGAATTCCTCTAAAAGCGACCGAGAATCGCGAGGTCTATAAGCTTATGTTTCTTGATGTAGGGCTTGTAAATCACATTACCGGACTTGATATAAATAATATAAATTCGCTTGACGCAGATTCTCTTATAAACAAAGGCCGCATCGCTGAGCAGTTCGTGTCCCAGCATCTTATAAATTCGGAAGATATGACAAGGCCGTCCGATCTTAATTACTGGCTGAGAGAGAATAAGAAGGGGAATGCGGAGATTGATTTCGTCGAGGAAATAGGCGGGAAGATCGTACCACTGGAGGTTAAATCCGGCAAAAGCGGTACATTAAAATCGCTTCATCAGTTCGTAGCTCTTAAAAAGAACATAAAATACGCTGTAAGGTTTGATTTGAACAAATATTCAACTCAGACAGTCAGACAGAATGTTTTAACTGAAGGAAGGGAAGAAACCGAAGTCGAATACATACTTGAATCATTTCCGGTTTATGCCGCAGGTCTGTTGACGCAATATACTCATTAATAAAGCTTGAATTTTATCATAGAATTCGTTTTATTTAATAAAAGAAAATAAACGGGTCATTTTGAAAAATATGAGGCTGGAGATACTTAGATACGATAATTTTGAGTGCTATAAAACTCAGGTAAAGTTCTAATAAGTGTATATTATTCGAGCATAAAATGAAGAATAAATTTGAAGATCAGAATACAGAATGGAAAGAAAGCTGGAAAGATGAATATCTAAAATGGATTTGCGGGTTTGCCAATGCAGATGGGGGAAAGATAATTGTCGGTAATAACGATAAAAATGAAATCACAGGGATTACCAATGCGAAAAAGCTGATGAATGATATTCCAAATCAGGTCAGAGACATTATGGGTATGATAATTGATGTGAATCTTCACCAGGAAAACAATAAGGAATTTTTAGAAATAAAAGTTGACCCTTATCCGTATCCGGTTAATTATAAAGGCGAATATTATTACAGAAGCGGAAGCACAAAACAGCTTCTTAAAGGCAGTGCTCTGGATGCTTTCTTACTAAGGAAATACGGTAAAACTTGGGACAGCGTACCTGTACCTAAACCGGAATATTCAAACAAACCGTCAGGCTTAACTGTAATATTCACCCCAAAGTCGGGAGAAAGTTCACAGAAAACTAACCAGAAAACTGTGGGAGAAACTGTGGGAGAAACTGTGGGAGAAACTGTGGAGAAAATTCTCGCAGCTATAAAAGATAACCCCAAGATAACCAGACTGGAGTTAAGTGAAATCACAGGGCTTACAATAAGGGGTATAGAATGGAACCTTGCAAAGCTAAAAAAAGATAATGTGATAAAGCGAATAGGCCCAAATAAAGGCGGACATTGGGAGATCATAGTAAATGAGTAAAGTTCTAATTAATCAGTATTACCAGAAACTTGAAAGAGCGGTCTCATACGGAAAAAGTTCAAATGAAATGAGTATCAGAAATCATTTCTGGAACCTGCTCAACGAGTTTGCGCACGAGTACAATTACGAAGTAATACCCGAAGTCAAAGTGCTCGGCACAAAAGGGAAAGCCGTAACGCCTGACGGAGTTGTGAGAAACCTGTGGGGGCTTGATGTCGGATTATGGGAAAGCAAAGACGAGAAGGACGATCTTTCTGCCGAAGTTGATTCCAAGATTAAAAAGGGATACCCCCTGACAAACATTCTTTTTGAGGACAGCAGGCAGGCGGTATTATTTCAGAGAGGCGAGGAAGTAAGCAGGATAGACATGAGGGATCCTGATAAGCTCCTTAAGATCATTACCGATTTTCTCAGATTCAAAAGCGAAGTCGTTTATAAATTTGAAGACGCGATCGAGAAATTCAAAGCAGATATACCGGCGATCGTAGAGGCACTCAGAGCAAGTATTGTCAAAAACCGCGAAAACAATCCTAAATTTATAGCTGCTCAGGAAACATTTTTTGAATTGTGTAAGGCTGAGATCAATCCCGATATTACGCTTGACGATATAAGGGAAATGATGATCCAGCATATTCTTACGGGCGATATATTTAATAAGATATTTGACGATCCTGATTTTCACAGGCATAATACCATCGCATCGGAGCTTGAAAAGCTGATCGAGACTTTATATACTTATCAGGACAGAAGAAATTTACTGCACAGTATCGAGCATTATTATGAGGCTATTAATGCTACTGCGGCAGCTATAACCGATCATCATGAAAAACAAAAATTTCTCAAAGTACTCTACGAAAATTTCTACAAAGTCTATAATCCCAAAGCTGCGGACAGGCTCGGTGTCGTATATACCCCGAATGAAATCGTTCAGTTCATGGTAAAAAGCACCGATTATCTTCTACATAAGCACTTCGGAAAAACGCTTGCCGATAAAAATGTGGATATCCTCGACCCTGCGACAGGAACGGGAACATTCATCTGCGAGATCATGGAACACGCAATTCCTAGCCAGAACCTAAAATACAAATATGATAACGAACTCCACGCCAACGAAGTTGCGATCCTGCCTTATTACATAGCTAACCTGAATATTGAATACACTTTCAAGCAGAAAATGCAGTATTACGCTGAATTCAACAACCTCTGCTTCGTGGACACTCTCGATAATGTGGCGGCTCTGCATTATGAAGGTAAGGAAAATGATCTCTTCGGGCTCACATCGGAAAATACAAAAAGAATCAAAAAACAGAACAGCAAAAAAATATCGGTCGTAATCGGAAATCCGCCTTACAATGCAAATCAGCTCAATGAAAATGAGAACAATAAGAACAGAACCTACCCCGAAATAGATAAACGCATCAAGAACACATACATAAAATACAGCACCGCGCAAAAAACAAAGCTCTACGATATGTATTCAAGATTCTATCGCTGGGCAATGGACAGGCTTGACAAAAACGGAGTATTAGCCTTCATAACCAACCGAAGCTTTATTGACAGCAGGACTTTCGACGGCTTCAGAAAATGCATACAGGATGATTTCAGCAATGCCTACATAATTGACACAAGAAGCGATGTCAGAGCCAATCCGAAGATCGCAGGCACAACGCACAATGTTTTCGGCATCCAAACCGGCGTAGCCATAATGTTCCTCATCAAAAAAGAAAGAAAAGATTCAAACTGTAATATCGAATATGTAACAATGGAAGACAACTGGCGCAAAGAAGAAAAACTGGGCTGGCTACGAAACAATCCGATAGAAAAGATCCATTTCACCCATATCATACCGGACAAGAACAATAACTGGATAAATTTATCGGAAGATAATGATTGGGAAGATTTCTTACCACTAAGGAAGAATAAAGCTCAAAACGCCTCAATTTTTGATTTAGATTCTAATGGAATTTCAACAAATCGAGATGAATGGGTATATGATTTTGATAAAAAAAATCTGTGTGAAAAAGCAATTTTCTTTATAGACGAATATAATCTCGAATTAAATAGATGGAATGAATTCAAATCTAAAAATAAATATACAGATATAAAAGCTGAATCTAATCCAATTCTAGACAATTTTCTATTACAGAGAAATCTTATTAAATGGAGTAAGATGATTAAAAGAGATAAACTTAGGAAAGCTAAAACTGGTAAATTTGATTCAAAGAAAATTGTAAATTGCTTATATAGATTTTATGTTAAGAACTATTTGTATTTTGATTATATTCCAATTGATATAAAAGCGCAGCAGGACGAAATATTTGCTTATTCAAATAAGGTCATAAGCGTGAACGGTGCGAATAGTGTTAGTTGGGAAACATTTGCTTCTGACACGATAATTGATTTAAATATTCATAAAGGTGGTTCTAAAGCCTTCCCGCTTTATCGCTACGATTCTTCGGGTAAAAGACATGACAATATCACAGACTGGGGATTGGAGCAATTCGCTTCTCATTACAAAGATAAAACGATCACAAAAGAGGATATTTTCAACTACACTTACGCCGTTCTGCATGATCCTGCCTACAGAAAAAAATACGAGCTTAATCTAAAGCGTGAATTCCCAAGGCTGCCTTTCTATGAAAATTTCAGTCAGTGGGCTGATTGGGGCAAGAAGCTTATGGAGCTTCATATCAATTACGAACAGGTTGAACCTTACAAGCTCGAAATAATAGAATCCGGCACAAAAGCAGAATCAAAAAGACAGAAAGAATTTTTCAGCATGGTAAGGGAACCTGAAACGCTATACGGGTACAAACCTTCGGTTAAAGCTAAACTGAGAGCAGACAAAGAAACGGGAATGATTGAAATTGACGAGCTTACTTTCTTGAAAGGTGTACCTAAATCAGCCTGGGATTACAAGCTCGGTAACCGCTCGGCACTTGAATGGGTGCTTGACCAGTACAAAGAAAAGAAGCCTTCCGATCCGACCATAGCCGAAAAATTCAATACATACCGCTTCGCAGATTACAAAGATCATGTAATTGATTTGCTCAAGAGAGTTTGTACCGTCAGCGTAGAAACTATGAAGATCGTGGAGTGTATGGGGAAGGAAAAATAACAGAAGTGTTTAAAGGGGAGTGAATAATGAACTTGAAAAGTAAAAGAATTCTTAATAAATTTATTTGAAAAGGAGATAATGATAATGAAAATGAATTTAGCTGTGTTTTTTTTGTTTTTTTTTGTTATGCTCTGCAATGCAGAAAAAATAGTAACGATTGAAGGTTACTCTTCATACACACATGGTGATGATGAAAGTAGGAAAGATGCTGAGACTAAATGTCTAGATTATGCGAAACGAGATGCTATTGAAAGATTTGCGACTAAAATATCGTCTAGTACATCAGTTGAAGATTTTGTTTTAAAGAAAGATAAGATTATTGCAAACTCAGCGGGTCTTTTAAGAAATATCAGAATTATTGAAAAAGATTATAAATATCCGAATGTTACATTTAAAATAACCGCTGAAATTGATGAAGACGAAGCTTTAAAAACTATTAATGAAACGATATCATCAAATAACAGCGAGAGAAAAATTTCGAATTCACTAAGTCAGAAAGATAAAGCAATACTTATCGCTACGGTTTATGCACTAACACAAATAGGGGAGTCTTATAAACCAATTGAGTTAAATAGTCTATCAGTTGTAGAAAAGGATTCAATAAAATTTAACAGAATAACTAGTGTTTTGGATACAAAAATAGGGAAAATAAATATTACATGCTTAACTGAACTTGTAGGTAGTGTACTGTTAAAAGATCAAATAGTTATTCAATATATTGATGGGATTAGCTTTTTACCCATTACTATTAAAGTAGAAAGTAAATCAAATCCTGATAAAATCACATTAAATATTGATGAAAATTATTCAAATTCTTATTTTGAAAATATTCTTCAATTAAGTGGAGTGAAAAGAAGTAAATTGGATTTCAATCATTTTGAGAATACGATTACTGTAGAATTATCATTCTCAACAAATGATACAGGTAGATTAGAACTCGTTAATGGGGTAGGTTGTGTTTCTTTGTCTAACATTGAGGAATGATTTTATGAGAAGAAAAACAAGTTTAATTTTCATCATAATGATCGGGTTTCTTTTCGCCCAAACGGAAAAAGGCATTTCAATCAAATCCAAAGCCGGCAACGAAGGCAAAAGATGGGCGATTTGCATAGGAATAAATGAATACGAATATGAAGGAATTTCTAAGCTTAAGAAAGCTCAAAATGATGCTGAAGCATTGGGCGATGTTCTCAAAAGTGCAGGGCAATTTGATTATGTATTTGTAATGACAGACAAAAAAGAAGGCTCAAAAGAATATCCTACCGCATCGAAATTAAGGAGCCAATTAAATTATTTACAGCAAATGGTAGAGCCGAATGATCTGGTCGTATTTTCTTTTTCAGGTCACGGAATTTCGAAAAATGATGAAGGATATTTGATTATGGTTGATTCTGACCCTGCGAATCTTTACAATACAAGCGTAAAAATAAAAGAAGTGACAGATACATTCAAGAAAATCGGAGTTAAGAAATCTCTTTTACTTGTTGATGCGTGCAGAGAAGAGTTTCAAGAAAATAAAGGTATAAACAAAGACGGTCTCAAGGCTGACAAGTTCGAACAAAGTGAAGTAGCGGCTACATTTTATGCAACAAAAGCAGGTTGTTTTAGCTATGAAGACGATAAAAGTGATTATGGCGCATTCACAAATTATGTTCTAAAAGGACTTGAAGGTGAGGCTGACAAGTCAAATTACCAAGGTAACAGCGACGGTATTATAACATTTAGCGAGCTTAAACGATATGTGGAAGAAGAAGTCACATCATGGGCAATGCAAAACGGGAAAGTCCAGAAACCGTACACAAAACTTTATAACGAGAGCTATGGAGATTTAGCGCTAGCGAGTTATTTGGGTGTCCAAGTAAAACCAAAGGAAGAGAAAAAAATTACACCTGTCACGGAAAAGAACGCAATTCAGACTGAATTGACAAGCAAATATGGAGTAGATATGATCGGTGTTGAAGGCGGCCTATTCCAGATGGGTGATAGTTTTGGTAAGGGTAATGGCGATGAGAAGCCTGTGCATTCCGTTACTCTGAGTAATTATTATATAGGAAAATACGAAGTTACGCAGGCTCAATGGATGAAAGTGATGGGAAATAATCCGAGCAGTTCAAAAGGCAGCAGTTTTCCTGTAGAATCAGTTTCATGGTATCAGGCTGTAGAGTTCTGCAATAAACTTAGTGAAATGGAAGGATTAGCAAAGTGCTATTCAGGAAGCGGAAGAAATATAAAATGTAATTTTCAAGCAATCGGATACAGACTACCGACCGAAGCTGAATGGGAATTTGCAGCACGAGGTGGTAACAAAAGCAGAATGTACATGTACAGCGGAAGCGATAATATTTCCGATGTTGCCGAATTCGAAGGTAACAACAATAAATCCACAAAGCCTGTTGGTGGTAAAAAAAAGAACGAACTTGGGATTTATGATATGAGTGGTAATATTTGGGAATATTGTAACGATTTTTACAGTGATTATAAGAGTGGTTCCCATATAAATCCTACAGGAGCAAATACAGGTGTCAGCCGTGTTATTCGTGGAGGAAGTTGGCTCAGTAACTCGCTTGACTGCCGGGTTGTTAACCGGGGTGAACGCGAGCCTACTGCTTTGTACAACAACGGAGGTTTTCGTGTTGTGCGTAGTGCGGAGTAACAATTGAATTAGGTAATTAGCAAAGGAGAAATTAATGAAAAAACTGTTTGTATTGTTTGTTTTTAGTTTGCTATTCATGTTTGGATGTGCAAGTTATGTTCAGAATCAATCGCAAAGCTGGAAAAATAAAGATTGGCAGGTTTCTTTAAGAAAAGGTACTGTAAATTCGTTTACAAATTCCGAATCATCGAAAGTTATTGATGTTGTTAATATTTAGCTGCTAAAAATGTGAGGTTTAGTTATGAAAAGATGTATGGTAGTTATGGTTGTTTTAATTTGTATTGCATCTGCCTTCGCTCAAACCGGTAATAAATCTTACTCCGAGCTGACTAAGAAGATACGCACTGTTCAAGACAGCTTTGCTGTTGAATATGCTAAAGCGGACGGCCTGAAAAGAGCTTCAATCGTCAAATCATCGAGAGAGTTTGTTTTCAATACTATCGTAAATGATGTTTTTCCGCACTGGTACGGTACAGAGTGGGATTTTTATGGAACAACAACAGTGCCGAAGCAGGGTGTAATTGCATGCGGGTATTTCGTCACAACCGTTCTTTATCATTCCGGCTTCAATATTCCTTATGTAAAATGGGCACAGCTTGCGGCTACACCGATGATAAAAAAGATCAGCTCTGACATAAAAAAGTTCGCAAACAGACCGATAGAGGAAGTAAAATCGTACATTAAGGAAAAAGATGACGGTCTATATGTTATCGGGCTCGATTTTCATGTGGGATTTATTTATAAATGCGGTGATTCGATCAAGTTTGTACACTCGAATTATAAACAGCCTGAAATTGGTGTTATGTCGCAGGATTTTGAGGTTGACGGACCGTTAAACAGAACAGAGGTTAGAGTGATAGGAAGAATTCTGGATGACAAAATGATGGTTAAGTGGCTGAAAAAAGAGAAGTTTGTTTCAGATACACCGTCAATATTATCGAATGAAAGATCAAAGCAAGCAATCGGGCGTGTAAAGCCGAATCTCGAGAAAAATCTGACTGAGAAAAGTCTTTCTTACGGTGCGCCGATCTATATAAGAATATTTAAAGAGGAAAAAGAGCTTGAATTATGGGTGAAGAAAGACGAGGGTTTCGTTTTATTCAAGACATATCCTGTTCATACTTACGGAAGCCAGGGTCTTGGTCCAAAGCTTAGGCAGGGTGACGGAAAAGCTCCGGAAGGTTTTTATTTTGTGACTCCCGATAAGCTTAATCCATCAAGCGACTATCATTTAGCTTTTAATGTCGGTTATCCGAACGGCTACGACAGTCACCACGGCAGGACTGGCAGCGCAATCATGGTTCACGGCAATGAGGTTTCTATAGGCTGTTTTGCGATGACAGACCCGCTGATCGAGGAAATTTACGCTCTTGCGGACGGAGCTTTTAGGAACGGCCAAAGCTTTTTCAGAGTGCACATTTTTCCTTTCAGGATGACGGATGAGAGTTTGGAAAAGCAAAAGGATAGCGAGTGGTTTGATTTCTGGAAAAATCTGAAAGAGGGCTACGATAAGTTCGCCGAGTACGGAAATAATCCTCCGAACATTCAGGTCAGTGCAGGGAAATATGTCTTTAACAGGGAGTAAGTTATGGAAAAGATAGTAGTTATTGCGGTAATTTTATTTTCTTTCGCAGGTGTTTATGCGCAGGAATTGATAAAGGATATCCCTCTACCGGACTGCTATGTGAGAAAAGAATACGCAAAAGACTCTTTTCCGGAATGGATAAGATCAAGAAGGTTAAAAGAAACAGGTTCGCAGGTACATCTCTTTGACGGAAAATTAAAAGGTAATCAGGATGCCCATTACGCTGTGATCGATATAGATGTGATAGGAGCGAACCAGCAGTGTGCCGATGCAGTTATGAGACTAAGAGCCGAGTATTTTTACGAAAAAGAGAAATATGATAAAATATCATTTAACTTCGTATCCGGATTTTCCGCAGGCTATAAAAAATGGCGTGAAGGCTATTCGATCAATGTTGAAGGAAATAATTGTACATGGATAAAAAGCGATTCTGACCATAAAACTATTTTGAGCTTCAGGGAATATCTAAAAAGGGTTTTTGAATATGCAAGCACGATATCTTTAAAAAAGCAGATGTTGAAGGTTGAAAATCGCAACGAAATTAAGATCGGAGATGTTTTCATTGTGGCAGGGTCTCCGGGGCATGCAGTGATCGTTACTGATCTGGCTGTCAAAAAAGATAATCCTGAAGATATAATTTTTATGCTTTCTCAGAGTTATATGCCTGCGCAGGATATTCATGTTTTGAAGAATGATGAAGATAAAAATTTGAACCCGTGGTACAGTATAAATTTCGGCGAAACATTATATACACCTGAATATACTTTTTCAAAAGAAGATCTGTATAAATTTAAGGAGTAACATAATGAAATGTAAAATTATTAAGCTCCTTCTTTTAGTTGCGGTTTATCTCTATCCGCAGGAAATCTCATGGGAAAAGATCGATGACGGGTTATCATTCGGAGAATTTACAGCTTTTCAGAAATCCGACATCGGTGACTCTAAAGTGTCAGTGCTGAAAATTGATCCCGCAAAGTATAATTTCAACCTGTTCAGCGCAAAGCAGAAAGGCGAGAAAATAAGAACCGCGGATAAATGGGCAAAAGAAAAAGGTCAGATCGCTGTTATTAATGCGGGTATGTACAGGGATGATTATGCCACGAACTGCGGATATATGAAGAATTTTGAGTTTGTAAACAACGGAAAACTGGCGAAGGATTATAAATCAATTATTGCGTTTAACCGAAAAGACGAGAGTGTGCCTGCAATTCAGATAATTGATCTGGAAGGTAATAACTGGGAAAACCTTAAAGAAAAATATAATTCGTTCTCGCAATCGTTAAGGCTGATAAACTCAAAGCAGAATAATGTATGGTCTCAGCAGAAAAAACGGTGGAGTATGGTAGCTATCGGGATCGATAAAGAAGGTATGGCTCTTTATATTTTCTGCAGGTCGCCTTACAGCGTACATGATTTTATTGATATTATTCTCAAAGCTAAATTGAATTTGTATAACGCGATATATCTTGAAGGCGGACCAGAAGCTTCGTTCTATGTTAATCATAACGGGTTTGTCATTGAGAAAATGGGCAGCTATGAAACAAGCTTCAATGAAAACGACTCTAATGATGTTTTCTGGGAAATACCCAATGTGATCGGAGTTTCAAAGAAATAGAAAGATATGAAGATGAATTTCAGAACTATAACTACGCTGTTAGTAAGTTAGGTTAAATTAAAAGTAGGAGGAATTATGAGCAGATATTTATTGTTGATGAGGGGAGATCAATCCGGTTTTATAGCTATGTCGCCGGCTGAAAAGAAAAAAGTGATCGGAGAACATGTTCAGTATTCAAAAGAGCTTGAAGCAAGAAAAGTATTTCTTGACGGAGTCGGCTGTTACGAATCTACGGTTCTGCTGGAAAAGAAAGGGAATTGCATTAAAGCTAAAAAGGATCCCTTTTCAGGAACAGATGAACAGGTGTCAGGATTCTATATCATTGAAGCAAAGAATGATGCCGAAGCTGAAAAAACCGCTAAAGGATGCCCTGCTTTTAAGCACGGTGAAACAGTAGAAGTTATTAAACTCGGGCATTGACAGGCAGATGTTCTCATAATAAATAAGTTGATTTTACTTCCAAAATAAATTAAATATAAATATCAAACAAAAGGAGCGGGAGTGAAAGAAAAAATGAAAATGGCTGCTGTTATATTTTGTCTGGGCATAATGACCATGACCGGATTGCAGGCGGGGCTTTACGGACAGACGAAAATGATGATCCTCAAAAAAGATAAAACCGTCATATCAATACCTTTAACAGAAATAGACAAAATCACTTACTCAGACCCCGAGCAGGAACTGAAGGCGAATACGATAACCGATATTGACGGCAATGTCTATAAGACCATAATGATCGGTAAACAGCTGTGGATGGCTGAGGACCTGAGGACTACAAGGTTCACGGACGGCACAGTTATACCGCAGATCGAAGATGCTGAGAAGTGGAAAAAGAACGGGGAAGTTCCGGCTATGTCGTGGTATGAAAATAAAAAAGACGGAAAATACGGCGCTTTATATAACGGTTACGCAGTAGAAAGAGGATATTTGTGCCCGAAGGGATGGCGTGTGCCTAAAATGACTGACTGGGATGTTCTGATAAACGAATGCGGCGGAATGGGTATTGCAGGAAGCAAGCTTAAAGAAAGCGGAACAATTCACTGGAACGCACCGAACTTCGGATCATTGAACGAAAAGGGGTTTTCAGCTTTCGGAACCGGATACAGAACAAGTGCCGGGGAATTCTCATTTAGGAACGGAACAGGCATCTGGTGGAGCTCTAGCGAAGCCACATATTCAAATAACTCAACAATTGCGATGTATTATAATTACCAGTCCGTAGCTAAAGGAAGTTTTTCCAAAGCGCAGGGAAATTGCGTAAGGTGTATCAAGGACGAATTGTAAACTCATTTCAGGAGTTGTCATGAGCACGGCGGCATATATCGCAATGATGGCGGGAATATGGGGGCTGGTAAGCGCAGTCTCGCTTCCGATCGGAGCAGTAATAGGGATCTGGTCGAAACCCTCGCAGAAAGTGACTTCATCCTTAATGGCATTCGGAGGCGGCGCTCTGCTTTTCGCTCTTACTATAGAACTGTTCGCGCACTCGCTTCACTTGTCCCATGAAGGCCATGACAAATTAATAATAATATTTTCAATGCTGGGTGCGATCGCAGGCGGTCTGATATTTGAAATGCTTAACCGGATACTTAACAGTAAAGGAGCATTCCTGCGTAAAGCGTCACTTCTAAAAAGACATATTCAGGGCAAGAAAAAACACAACGCCAGGAAAATGATAAACAGCCTCAGCAATATCAAGTTTCTACATCAGCTTCCGCCTGAAGATATTACTCAGCTGATGCAGTTCGTTAAGATAAGAAAATACCATAATAAAGAGCTCATAATAAGTCAGGGCAACGACGGGCTTGAACTGTTCTTTATCCTAAAGGGCAAAGTGGAAGTGGTCAGAGAATCCGAAGGAAGCATGAAAATAGTGGCTGAAATGGGTGTCGGCGACACATTCGGCGAGATAGCTCTGATTTCAGAATGCAAGAGAACGGCTGATGTGCGTGCCGTGGGTGATGTAGAAGTCTATGTACTGGAAAAAGGGGATTACGAAAACCTTGTTAAAAGTTCGCTGGCGCTTCAGGACGCAAGTGTCGAGATCATAACTGAAAGACTTCAGGACATTTCGGAAAAGGACGAAGCTTTCAAAAAAGAGGCTTTAAAGTGGCAGATCAAAGCTCAGAAGAATCTGAACAGGCTCTCTTTCCCAGTGACTAAGAAGGATATGGAAGCGGAAGTCAGGGAGCACGGCGGAGCAGCGCTGGCTATCTGGTTGGGAATAGCGCTTGACGGAATACCTGAATCGCTTGTAATAGGTATGCTGACCGTTGCAGCGTTTACTGAAAACAAGGCAATGAGCATTGCTTTTATTGCGGGAGTATTTTTAGCAAATCTCCCTGAAGCTATGTCAAGCGCGGTAACCATGCAGAGGCAGGGGTCGGGATTTAAAAAGATATTCTGGATGTGGATGTCTTTGTGCATCATGACCGGAGTCGGGGCTATGATAGGCGCGGTTGTATTTCCTGATAATCCAGAAGGTGCGGTCCGCTATTTTGTGTCGGGCATTGAAGGTATGGCCGCCGGAGCTATGCTCACTATGATAGCGAACACAATGCTTCCTGAAGCTTACGAGCACGGCGGAAGCACGATAGCGGGTCTTTCAACGCTGATCGGCTTTATAGCGGCATTAAGCGTGAAGGTTTTGGGGTCATAATGATAATACTAACAAAGGGAATTATTTATGCGTAAATATATTCTTGTATTTTTAGCAGCTATGATGATAGTAACTAAAATATATGCCCAGAAACCCGAATTAACCCTGAATATAGGACATTCCGGTGCGATCAAGTATGTCAGGCTAAGTCCTGACTGCAGATATGCCGTTTCAATAGGAACTGACGATGCGATAGTATTATGGGATCTGAAATCAGAAAAAGAAATTAGAAGAATATCACCTGATAAAAGCAGACCGAGAAAAATTATATGGAATCCTGACGGAAGCTCATTTGCAGCAATAATTTGGAACGAAGTGAAAGAGTGGGATGCCAAGAACGGAAATCTTATAGCGGAATTGAAATTTAAAAATGAAGTTGAAGGTATGTTCTACTCATCATCAGGAAACAAAATGTTCATATCCGGTGAAGATGATAAAATTTTTCTATATGAGAAATCATCAGATGGAAAAGTCAGAACTTTTGAAAAACGAAGAGACGAGGGGACTTACGAATGCGAAGTAAGTGACGATAGAACAAAATTTGCAGTAACCGATGCCGATAATTCGATAAAAATATATGATATGAATACTGCCGAACTTACCGAAATTATCATGAACAGCGAGGGAAATGTTTTAAGATTCAGTCCGGACGGCAAATATATTGCGAGAGCAAATCAAAATAATGTATTATTTCTTTTTGATGCGGTTTCAGGTGCGGTCATAAGGGAGTTCCCGCAATTCCAGTCACAAATGAGGGACGCGATTTTTACTCCGGACGGCAAAAAACTGATAACTTCATTTGATAAAACTGAAATATGGGATGTTTCTACAGGGAAAAAGACCGGAGAATTACCGGGAGACGCAGGTCAGGTGAATTCTTTTGATATTTCAAAGGACGGCAATCTGCTTATAGGAGGATCATCTGAAGGCGGAATTTTATTGTGGAACCTGCGTAACGGTGAAATGACCGGTAATATGAAGGGAAGAACTTCAGCTCTTCATTCAGTCGAGTTATCATCAGACAATACATTATTTGCAGTCAGCTTTGATTTTAACAAAGCATTCACATGGTTTTTTAACCGGAATAAAACAAATAAAGTTACTGTAACCAGCCAGAATTATATCTGGGATCTTTCTTACAGCAGAAATAAACAATACATCTTAAGCGGAAGCTGGGACGGAACCGCATCTTTTGCTGATCAGAATATAAAAAAACTGATATCAGTGTTTAAAAACCCTGATGGTAAAGTTTCAGCGGTAGATCTGTCTGCGGATAATTCGAAATGTCTGACAATGGGATATTCAAATAAAGTGTATCTGTGGAATGCTGCTGACGGTAATTTGATAAAAAAGTTAGAATATGAAGGCAGCCAAAAAAGCTGCAGGTTCAGTCCGTCAGGGGATGAGTTTTTTATATCAGACAGTAAAAATATGCGGATTTACCGAACCACCGATCAGGTTCTGCAAAGAACATTCAGCGGAAATTTCAAAGGCCAGGTAACAGTGAGTCCTTCAGGAAAATTGTTTGCTGTCGAATCAGATGGTAAAATTCTTGTTATGGATTTTATGACCGGATCAGTGTTCTCATCATTATCAGGATATGAAGGTTTCTCATACAATATTGCCTTCAGTCCGGATGAAAAACAAATTGCAAGTTCCCATGAAAAAGAAATTAAAGTATGGAGTGTCTCAAACGGCAGTCTGTTACGCACAATGTCAGGTCATAAAAACGAAATTGGAGCTTTAAATTTCAGCGAAAAAGGCGATATGATCATATCCGGAGATAAAAGCGGAGCGGTAAAAATTTGGAACGCCCAAACCGGGGAATTAATGATAACGGTTTATGGACTTTCTGCAACGGAAGACTGGGTAGCAGTTTCTCCCGACGGGAGGTTTGACGGTACGGAATCGGGAATTAAAATACTCCATTATGTTAACAATAATAAAATTATTCCACTGGAAAGTTTTTTTAATAAGTTCTATACACCTAAGCTCTACGAACGGATAATGAGCGGGGATAAGCTGGAAAAACTAGACTTTCGGCCTGAGGATATGGATCCTGCACCCCTTGTAGAAATCAGTAAACCCGCGGATAATTATATTTCCGAGAAGAAAGAAATTACGGTTGAACTCAAAATTACCGATCAGGGCGGCGATGTAAATGAAATTTATCTGTATCATAACGGTAAACTTGTTAACACTATGCAGAGAGGATTGAATATTCAAAAGAAGAAGAACTTTGTATTGAACGAGGCTTTTAAAATAATTTTAACGAACGGGAATAATCATATAAAAGCAGTTGCTTTGAACGCACAGAAAACGGAATCGGCACCGGCGGAGATTAATGTGGTGTTTAACGGTTCCAAAGCAGGATCGAAGCTGTATGTTCTGGCGATCGGAATTGATGTATATAAAAAATCTCAGTTGAATCTTAATTATGCGGCAGCAGATGCCTCAGCATTTATCAAAAAAATCGAAGAAGGATCAAAAACGATTTTCAGTGGCACTGAAGTACTGTTTTTAAAGAATCTCGAAGTAACTAAGACTAGAATTTCAGATACTTTCGGCGAATTGAAAGGGAAGATCACACAGGATGATGTATTTATTTTTTATTATGCCGGACACGGTATTATGTCCGAAAGCGACAGTCCTGAATTTCATATTATTCCTTCAGATGTCACCAAACTTTATGATAATGAAGTACTCGGAACTTTGGCAATTTCCGCAAAAGAACTGCAGGAATATTCAAAGGCACTTCCCGCGCAGAAGCAGCTTTTTGTGCTTGATGCATGTCAGGCAGGCGGAATGAATAAGACGCTCGCATCAAGAGGTGCTGCGGAAGAAAAAGCGATAGCTCAGCTGGCAAGAAGCACAGGCACATTCTGGCTGACAGCGGCGAATTCTGATCAGTTTTCTACGGAACTGGCAGAACTCGGGCACGGAATTTTTACATATTCTGTTATAAAGGGATTGGAAGGTGACGCTGACGGCAGTACAAAAGATAAAAAAATAACAGTAAAAGAACTTAGCGCATATCTTGACGATAAGGTTCCCGAATTGTCAGAAAAATATAAGGGAACAGCTCAGTATCCGAATATTTACGGTTGGGGGATGGATTTTCCGATCGTTACCGTGCCGTAAAATACAGGTTGTAATTTTTCAGATTAAACAATAAATTACCGAATTGAAAACTAAGGAGATCATTATATGAAAAAAGCCAGAGAATACGCATGGAAGATCTTACCGGAACTGCTTAATACAGAAGGAATATCAGGGAACTGCGGCAAAATAGCAGCTTTAATGGAAAAGAAACTGAAAGACCTTTATGTCAAAGCAGAAAAGACCAATAAAGGCGGAATAATAATAAAGCTGAAAGGTAAAGATAATTCAAAAGTCAGACTGCTTACTGCCCATGCTGACACGCTCGGCGGGATGGTAAAAAAGATCGGCGGTGACGGAAGAGTTTTCATCGTAGCTGTCGGCGGGGTTTATCCATACAGCATCGAAGGCGAATATGTTACTGTCGAGACAGTTAAAGGTCAGAGATACAGAGGAACCGTAGTTCACAACAATCCTTCGGCGCATGTGAACGCGACACTTTCAAAAGAGGAAAGGAATTTTGAAAATATAAGCATCAGGCTGGATGAAAAAGTGAAGAATGCCGACGACGTTAAAAAATTAGGCATAAATGTCGGCGATTACTGCTATTTTGATCCGAGAGTTGAAGTAACCAAATCGGGATTCATCAAATCAAGACACTTGGACGATAAGGCAGGAGTAGCCGCATTATTCGGCTCGATCGAATATCTTTTACGAACAAAAGAAGTTCCCGCTTATGAAACATGGTTCTATATTTCCGTAGCTGAAGAAGTCGGGAATGGCACTATATCAAAACTTCCTCAGAACTGCTTCGAGATCGTAGCTGTAGATATGGGCGCTCTCGGTAACGGACAGACTTCAGACGAATACACAGTCTCAATATGCGCAAAGGATTCTTCAGGTCCGTTCGATTACGAACTCAGAAAGAAGATAGTAGCTTTAGCAGAAAAGAACAAAATACCGTATAAGGTTGATATTTATCCGATGTACGGCTCTGATGCGGCCGCCGCCCTCAGGACAGGAATAGATGCAAAGCACATGCTTTTCGGCCCCGGCGTTGACGCTTCGCATTCATTCGAAAGGATCCACAGGGATTCACTTGACGCAACAACAGATCTGACGATAAAATATATTTTGGAAAAATAGTAAAGTTAAGATGAAAAAATTAGATACGAACAAGCTGATCGATCTATACAGAAATCTGAATTTAGAAACAAAATTCAAACTGAAATATTTTCTTTATCTTTCCGCTTTCGTAATTCTGGTCGTATTTGTTCATACCCTGATCGCGATAATCTACGGCAATTCATGGATGGAATCTTTTATAAGTTCGGTTGTGGCTTTCGGAATAATAAACCTGCTTCTTGCAGACAGAATATTCAAACCGGTCGAAGAGTATATAAGATCAGGAAAAGATATCAAAGCTTTAAAGACCGCCGTATCAAAGCTAAATTACAATTCAACCCTAGCCTTTCTAGGGTCATCGGCAGTTTATATTCTCTTAAGGCTGTTCATGATATTTTCGGCGCAAGACCTGAGCAGCAGCGATAAGTATAATATTTTCTTTGCTTTTGTTAACAGGTATGTAGTGCTGGCCGCTTTCGTAACCTATGTTATTGTATCTTACTTCACAGTTGAACTTAAAAAATATTTTTATGAGAAAGAAGGTCTGATATTCCATGCTAAGTCTGAAAGGCTGATGGTAAAGATGGCGATCGCTTTTGCGATATTACTTATCTCGCCTCTGATCGATATCTATTACATACTCTATTACAGCGGAAAATGGCATCTCTTCGTCAGACTGTTTACAGATAAAGACACCTCTCTTGTAAGCACATTTCTCATTCTGTTTTTTGCAGTGATCATAGCTGCCGTGATATTTTCTAAAGAGATCTACAGGGGATTTAAAGAGCTAGCTTCATCATTTGAAAAAGTGCGGAACGGAGATTACGGGTATCAGGCGGTTGTGCTTACGAATGATGAATTCGGTGTTCTTGCGGACGATTTCAACCAGATGTCAAAGGGTCTTGAAGAAAGGGAATTTATCAGGGATACTTTCGGAAAGTATATTGCTCCTGAGATAGCTGCCGAAGTGATCGGTAAAAGGGTAAATCTTTCCGGAGAGCTTCGAAATACGACGATCTTGTTTACAGATATTGCTGACTATACATCAATTTCAGAGAAAATGACGCCTGAAGAACTCGTAAAAATGCTTAACGAGTATTTTTCTTTCATGATCGGGATCATTCAGACGAACAAAGGCGTGGTGAACAAATTCATTGGCGATTCCGTGATGGCGGTATTTAATGCTCCGGTAAAGGATGAAGAACATGCGGACAATGCGCTTAAAGCCGCAGTCGAAATCATAAAAGGAAGCGATGATGTTAAATTCAACGGTATTAAAATTAGAACCAGGATCGGAATAAACACTGACCAGGTTCTAGTTGGTAATATTGGAGCTACGGACAGGCATGAATACACCGTGATCGGCGACGGCGTCAATCTTGCATCAAGGCTGGAACAGCTTAATAAAAACTACGGGTCAAATATCATGATCGGGGAAAGAACAAAGGAACTTCTCAGGGCGGAATATAAGCTCGATAAAATAACCGGAGTTCAGATCAAAGGCAAAAAAGAAGATCAGACGGTTTACAAAGTAAATTTATAATTAAGACAATAGAAAGAAGAAAAATGAAAAAGATCGCGAAATTAGCTATATTTGTATGTTTAACGGCAGTATTATATTCCGCACCGTTCGAGCTGGGTCTGGAATTCGGTTCGCCTACGGGTGTTTCCGCCAAGTATTGGCTTGATCAGAAATCCGCGCTGGATTTCGGGCTGGGTATCACAGGGGACAGTGACCGAAAAGACTATTACGACGACGAGAGACTGCATCTGCATGCGGATTATCAGCTTCACAGGTTCGATCTTCTGCCTGTTGATCAAGGCAGGCTCGGCCTGTATTACGGTTTGGGATTAAGGCTCGTTTCAGGAGATAATTCTGAACTCGGAGTCAGGATCCCTTTGGGAGCCCAGTATGATTTTTCATCAGCTCCGATCTCGATATTTCTTGAAATTACTCCGGTGATAGAAATCACTGATCCCGGAATAGATATTGACCCTGCACTGGGCGTAAGGTATGTTTTCGGAAAAAGATCAGGCGGCTCAAAAGGTTCATCAAAGAAAGCGGTTAAAGAAAATAAAAAAACCGACGAACAGGACGATGAAGATGAAGAGAAGCCCAAAGTTAAAATGCAGTGGTAGAAGATGAAGGATCCAAAAGACAGTTCCGGTAAAAAATATTTCGGGCTCGACAGAAATGTGTTTTACACAGGGCTGACAAGCTTTTTTACCGATACATCCACAAAGATGATCTACAGCGTAATGCCGTTATTCCTGTTATCTATAGGCGCATCAAAAACAAGCATATCGCTGATAGAAGGGATCGCGGAAAGCACAGCATCGCTGTTCAAGGCTCTATCAGGAATGTGGAGCGATAAAATAGGCAGAAATAAACCTTTTATGGTCATAGGTTACGGTGCCACAGCCATTATAACACCGCTTTATGCTTTCGCCCGGCTTCCTGTTCATGTGCTGTACCTGAGGTTCACCGAGCGTGTAGGAAAAGGAATGAGGGCTGCGCCAAGGGACAGCCTGATCAGCGCATCAATAAAAGGGAATAATACGGGGAGAAATTTCGGATTTCACAAGGCTATGGATAATTCAGGAGCGATCTTAGGCCCGCTATCAGCCTTCTTACTCCTTTACTTTTTCCCTTTAAACTACAATAATATTTTCTTAATCGCTACGATACCTGCTGTGCTGGGCGTTCTTACTATAATTTTCATGATCAAAGAAGCACATCCGGATAAAGACAGAAAAGTTAATAAAGTCAGCCTGAAACAATTCCCGGGCAAGTTCTGGTTCTATCTGACCATAATTTTTATCTTTTCTCTGGGGAACTCGACAGATGCCCTGCTTCTCGTTAAAACTTCGGAGACAGGGATCAACCCTTCTTATGTGCCTTTTATTTACATGATCTTCAATACTGTTTCCGTACTTTTTGCCATTCCGATCGGAAAATTATCAGACCGTAAAGGCAGAGGCATCATGATAATCTGCGGCTATCTTGTTTATGCGGCTGTTTATTTTTTATTCGGGCACTTCAACAGCGTCAGTATTTTCATAATGCTTTTCATGTTCTACGGGCTGTACAGCGCGCTTGCGGACGGCAGTCAGAAATCTCTTTTATCTGATATAGTATCAAAGGATATGAAAGGAACAGGATTCGGAATATATCACGCGATTATCGGCATCACCTTGCTTCCCGCAAGCGTCATCGCAGGCTATTTATACGACAATGTGAATTCAAACGCGCCGTTCTATTTCGGCGGGGCAATGGCCTTTACAGCCGCGGTGATGATGATCGTCTTCACGCTGAAGTACAGGGTAAGGAGCTGATCTGATTTTTTTTACATTCAACAAATAAAAAATAATTCTTCTTGATATTTCAAGGCATTTACTGTAAAATACTCAAAGCATAAAGAAATGTAAAAACTATTCGGGAGAGTGAGTTATGAAAAGGATATTGTCAATCGTCGTATTGAGCTTTATGGCTCAGATGTATTCACAATTCGGCAACGGGCTTGCTTTTGACGGCGCGGATGATATTGTCGATATAAGCAGTACAATACCTACTGTTACTACGACACAAGATATCACTGTAGAAGCTTGGGTCTATCCGGTTACCAATGCGGGCACTAGGATTATTGCATCAAAGTATTACAGCGGCTCCTCTCCCGGAGCAAATTTCATGATCACAAGGAATCCTGATCAGAAACTGCTGATAAGCGGCAACGGAACAAATGTAATTACAACAAACGGAATTATTCCCTTAAATACATGGACGCATATAGCTGTGGTTTTTAAAGCGGGAACGAACAACACGAAAATATATATTTCGGGAACTCTCGATATCAGCGGTACTCTCAACTATAATACGATTAACTCAACTACGAATATGCGTATCGGAGAATTCGTTAATTTTGCTGGACAAAGCTATTATACGAGATGGTCAGGTGCTATTGATGAAATGCGGCTTTGGAATACAGCCAGGACATTAGAACAGATTAGCGGGAATATGGGCTCTCCTCTTACAGGATCAGAAACCGGATTGGTTGCCTTGTACAGTTTTGACCAGGGAGTGGCAGGCGGCAGCAACCCGGGTGTTACAACTCTAACAGACTTTACAGGTCATAATTATAGCGGTGCTCTTCAGAATTTTGCTCTTACCGGCACTATATCAAACTGGGTGACAGGTTATACAGTGCCGGTAATACCGGACGCGCCGGTAGCTGTCACCGCAACTAATGTAAGTAATACCAGCTTTACAGCCAACTGGAATGCTGTTTCAGGCGCGACAGATTATTATCTCGATGTTGATGATAATAATGATTTTTCCAGCCCGCTTATAGGATATAATAATCTAAGTGTGGGGAATGTTTTACTTAAGGCTGTAACGGGATTGACAATAAGCACGACTTATTATTACAGATTAAGAGCGTATAATGCGGCAGGAACCAGCGGGAACAGCAACACTATTACTTCAACAACAGTGTACATAGAAATACCGGCTGCGCCGGTAGCTGTCGCCGCAACTAATGTAAGTTATACCAGCTTTACAGCCAACTGGAATGCATCGTCCGGCGCGGACGGTTATTATCTCGATGTTGATGACAACAATGATTTTTCAAGCCCGCTTACAGGATATAATAATCTTAGTGTGGGGAATGTTTTACTTAAGGCTGTAGCTGGATTGACACTAAGCACGACTTATTATTACAGATTAAGAGCGTATAATGCGGCGGGGACAAGCGGGAACAGTAATTCGGTATCTGTACTCACGCCAACGCAGGTAATACCGGGCGCGCCGGTAGCTATCGCTGCAACAAATGTAAGTTATACCAGCTTTACTGCCAATTGGGATCCAACATCAGGAGCTGACGGTTATTACCTCGATGTTGATGACAACAATGATTTTTCAAGCCCGCTTACAGGATATAATAATTTAAGTTTGGGGAATGTTTTACTTAAGGCTGTCACGGGATTGACAATGAGCACGACTTATTATTACAGATTAAGAGCTTATAACGCGGGAGGGTCAAGCGGGTACAGCAACACTATTGAGGCACAGACACTCTTTATGCCTTTTACTGAAATAAACACTGGTTTATACAACATAAGAGACGGTTCTGTAGATTGGGGGGATTATGATAATGATGGAGATTTGGATATTCTTCTAATAGGAGAAGGAACGAGTAAGATATATAATAACGATGCAGGAATTTTTACTGATATTAGTGCAAATATACTAGGTTGTTATTACAGTTCTGCTGAATGGGGTGATTATGATAATGATGGTGATTTGGATATTTTGATGACAGGTGCGGGAATTTCAAAGATTTATCGAAACGATTCCGGTATTTTTTCAGATATAAACGCAGGATTAATAAGTGTTGTCAGTCAATCAGGTGCTTCTTGGGGAGATTATGATAATGACGGAGATCTGGATTTGTTTTTATCAGGTTGGACGGGAGATTGGAATACAGGTATTATATCAAAAATCTACAGAAACGATTCGGGAATATTTACCGATATAAATGCCGATATAGTTGGTGTATCAGGAAGCTCAGTTGCTTGGGGAGATTATGATAATGATGGTGATTTGGATCTATTAGTCACAGGTAATAGTAATGATGATATTGATATTGATATTGATATATCTGAAGTTTATCGAAATGATTCTGGTAAGTTTGAAAATATAAATGCTGGGTTAGTAGGGGTGAGTAGCGGTTCCGTTGACTGGGGAGATTATGATAATGACGGAGATCTGGATATCTTATTAGCTGGAAGTTATAAATCTAGGATATATAGGAATGATGCAGGTATATTTACAAGTGTTACTCAACTTATAGGTGTTAGGTTTTCTTCAAGTTCGTTTGGAGATTATGATAATGATGGTGATCTTGATGTCTTAATAACTGGAGCTTCTGGTAACGATTCTAATCCAATTTCTGTAACAAAATTATTCAATAATAATGCCGGTATATTTACAGATAGTAATTATAGTCTAACGGGTGTGTCATTTAGTGATTCAGGTTGGGGAGATTATGACAATGATGGAGATTTAGATTTTATTATTATAGGTTATAACCATGAAAACCCATATTTAACTAAACTATATAGAAATGATTCAATCGTTAAAAATACAAAACCGAATGCTCCTTCAAATTTGATTTCTCAAATGGGAGCGTTAAGTACTTTGTTGTCATGGGATAAAGCAACAGATGCGCAGACTGCGCAGAATGGGTTATCATACAATCTTTATGTTGGTACCGCTAGCCAAACCGGGAATAAGAAAAGTCCGATGAGCAATATTCAGACAGGTTATAGAAAAGTCGTAAATTTAGGAAATGCCAATCAAAAGAATTCATATACAATAAAAAACCTGCCTGTCGGAACATATTACTGGAGCGTACAGGCGGTTGACAATGCTTTTGCAGGCTCAAATTTTGCGGTGGAGAAGACATTCTTTCAAGGTGCTGCAGTCCCCAGTAATGTAAATGTTATTGTAAACGGCAGTAATGTTACAATATCTTGGGGTGCTGTAGCAGGCGCCACTTCATTCAAGATCTTTACCTGTGACGATCCTTATGGAACATTTGCCGATATCAGCAGCGAAGGAGTGTTCGACGGTACAAGCTGGAGCTATACCAATACTTCAAGCAAGAAATTCTATTATGTTATCGCGGTAATGGAATAAGTATAAATAAGGAATTGATAATAAGGTTGCGGCATTCATGGCTTCAAAAATAATCACGCTACATGACAAGGCTGAGATCTTTTCATATTTGAACAGGAATCCTGCCCTTCATGTTTATTCTATCGGTGATCTTGACGATTTTTATTTTCCGCACACGATCTGGTATGCAAAAGTCGTTGACGGTTCAATATCCGCGCTCATACTAAATTACATCGGCATGAACCCGCCGACTATCATAAGTTTCACAGATACGGACAGAGATGAAACAATTTCGCTTATCGAAGGCATAAAACCTCTGCTGCCAAAGGAGTTCAATGCGCACTTTTCACCCGGCCTGATAGATGTTATAGGCAGAGAAAAGATAAATAAAGATTACGGTATCCATTACAGAATGGTTCTTAAAAAAGCTCCAAATGATATAGATAATCCGGGATTTCAGGTAAGGATCGTTACAAAGACAGATATGCCTGAGATCACCACATTTTATGAGATAAACTATCCCGACAACTGGTTCGATCCGAGAATGCTTGAAACCGGTAAATTCTACGGCTGTTTTGAAAACGGCAGACTTGTCGGCATTGCAGGAATCCATGTCTATTCGCCGCAATATAAAGTAGCCGCTGTCGGCAGTATTTCAACTGCTGTTACGCACAGAGGCAGATCGATATGCAAGATACTTACTTCAGCACTATGCACGGATCTGCTTAAAACCGTTAATGTTATCGGGCTCAACGTCAATTCCTCTAACGAGCCTGCCGTCAGAGCATATAAAGCTGTCGGATTTGAAATTTACTCTGAATACGAAGAGTATCTCGTAAAGCTGTAACTTATAAATCATTACAAATATTATTTTAATAAACTGTTGTTTTTGCACAAAATTGTTGTATATTAAAACAGAGAAAATATTTTGTGTTTGAAAAAGAAAAGCGAGTGAGGTGCCGTATGAGAAAAGTTTTAGTTTTAGTTATTTTTGCTATATTTTCGTTATCAGCGGAAGTACTTGTTTCAGATGATTTCGAGTCCGGTATAGGTAACTGGACATTGACGGGCAACTGGGGACTTGAGTCAGGGGTTGCAGTTTCAGGGAGTTATTCATTATCGGAAAGTCCTGCCGGGAATTATACGGCGGATGAAGTCTCGACCGCTGTATGGGCGACACCGATAGATCTGAGCACAAGCGAATTCGCAACCGTCGTTTTTTGGACAAAATATGCTTTAGAGGATGGGTTCGATTATATGCATTTTGAAATATCTTACGATAACGGTTCTTCATGGGATAGACTCAAATCATGGACTGGTGATTCAGGTACCGAATGGTCTCAGGAGTCGGTCTTTCCTATAAGCGCTTCTTTTGGTCCTGTATTATTCCGCTTCTTGTTCCGTTCCGATCAATATGTAGAACTTGGCGGTATGAGCATTGATGATATTTATTTATACTCGCAACCGGAGAGTCATGATACTTTCGGGTATCATGTCGGACCTGTGTTCTATGAGGTGCCTTACGGAGTCTATGAAAGCTATATCGAAGTTTATGACCTTGACGGTATAGATTCTGTTTTTGTGGAATATAGCGTAGATTTTAATGACTCATTAACACAAGTAAACGCAGTTTATGCAGGATCGAACATATGGGAGTTTTCTATACCGATGATTGAAGCAGGACATTTCGTAGAGTATTTTTTTAGAGCAGTCGATGGGTCGGCAGAACATCTGGTGGCTGATTCGCGAAAATATGTCTACATCTCCGGTGAACATAATGTTTATGATACAGGTATAGTAAGTCATTATTTACCAATTGAAATCAATGAATCAATCGCAGTAAAATTCGATAAAGGGTGGGGCAGCTGGTATATCACAGGCGCACTAATAAGAAATTATGCGGACTTAGATCACATTTCCGCAGATATGCAGATACATATTTTTGACGACAATAGCGGAGTTCCGGGAAACGAATTGACTATGCCTATTGATGTGTCTCCCGTAGCCACTTCTGAAAATCAGACTCCTTTTACATGGGTTGATCTGTGGGAAATGGGTTTAAGCATTCCGGGAGATTATTACTGGATCGTTCTGACTGCTCCCTATGGAACGGTTTATACTACGATTGAAGAAGTAGGCGACCCTGAAGAAGTAACGCCTTATTATAGATCATATTCAGGTGTATGGACAGGTTCAGAATGGTCTTGGATAGATCAGCCGTTATTAAACTATCACATCAGAACTGTGTGCGGATATAAAGAAAGCATCGAAGACACTTCAGTTCCTTCTGCTTCCGTACTTCACCAGAACTACCCGAATCCGTTCAACCCTTCAACAGAGATCAGCTACTCACTCAAAAGCGAAGGCATGGTCACGCTGTCGGTTTTCAACACGAAGGGCGAGCTTGTCAGTACGCTTGTGAATGGGAAGAAAACTGCGGGGAATCATTCGATAAATTTCAACGGCGAAGGATTGAATTCAGGAATTTATTTTTATAAGCTCGACATAAACGGAAGCACTGTTGGTTCAAAGCGTATGTTGCTGATAAAGTAATAAGTTGGAGGTAGAAATGGGGAGAATGCAATGCTTCCTAATTGTGATGATTACTATCCAATTGTTTTCACAGACAATTGACACATGGGAGAGGCGGTATGGTACGGAACTAAGAGAAACCGGCAAACAAATAATAAAGATGAATGACGGTAATTATTTAATCAGCTGTAGCGCCAGCCCAATCGCTTTTAAAGAGGTAATATGGCTTATTGCAGTCAATGAGAACGGTGATTCTCTATGGACAAAAACAATTGATGGCGGTGACTATAATCTGTATATAAATGATCTTGCGTACAATTACGAAAACGGGCTATATGCCGTTGATTACAAAATTTCAAGTACAGATTCTGGCAGTGAGGGGTATTTATCTAAAAGATCAACTGATTATAGCGAAATATGGAAACAAGTATATACTGATTGTTCGCCTCTTTCACTGACTTGTACGCCGGACAGCGGATGTGCAGTAATAGTTTCAGATTTTATAGATATTGATGTTGCGATCAGTTGGATTGAGAAGTATGACAAAAACGGAAATCATCAGTTTTCATCAGGCGGTATTTTTACAAAAAGCGAAAAAGCTGTTGAAACAATCAGTGATATTACATTAACAAGCGAAGGAGATTATTTAACTTTATGGAAAAGAAGAAGTGAATCGGGTGAGTCACAATTTTTAATCTATTTCGATGATTCATTAAATGTATCGGCGATTAAACCGTTTTATGGTTATGATTTATCAAAAATAGAGAAAGCAAACAATGATGATTTTGTTATTTCAGGTTCTGGAGTTGTGTTAAAAATTGACCAGTACGGAGATATTATTTGGGAATTAGAAATTCCTGACTATTTAGAAAATATAGTCAAATCAGCTGACGGGAACTATTTTGTATCAAACAGTACAAATACTTACAAAGTTGACGATACGGGCAAGTTAGTATGGAGCAAAAATTTCGGGAGCAATTCAATGGTGCCAACAGATGACGGCGGGTGCCTGGCAGTAGGTACAAAATTCGATGATGTTTGGATATGTAAATTCGATCAGGACGGGAATTATACGAATATAAATGATTATGTATATCCTAATGCGGTGGAATTGCAACAGAACTATCCGAACCCGTTCAATCCGGTGACTGAGATCAGCTACTCTTTAAAGAACGAAGGGATGGTCACGCTGTCGGTTTTCAACACGAAAGGCGAGCTTGTAAATACGCTTGTGAACGAAAAGAAAACAGCTGGAAATCATTCTGTGAGATTCAATGGCGATGGATTGAATTCAGGGATATATTTCTATAGGCTCGGTGTGGACAGCAAAGCTGTTCAAAGCAGAAAAATGATAATGTTGAAGTAATAGGAATGAGGTAACGTATGAGAAATTTGTTATTATTTTTATTTGTTTCAAATATCTGTTTATATGCAATCGTAACTTTCAGTAAAACATACGGCGGAACAGGCGATGATATAGCGAATTCAATAAAGCAAACTTCCGACGGCGGTTATATTATTTCGGGTGCATCTCAGGATTCGCTAAATGGTGTGGACTATATGACATTACTTAAAACCGATTGTGAAGGAAACGAAGAATGGAATAGAAAGATAGGTGGTGAATTAAGTAAAGGATATTCCGCAATTGAAACAAGTAACCGTGGGTTTGTCATAACGGGTTATTACAACATACCCACTGAGGAAATGAAATATTCTGGGCATATGATCTATGTCGAAAAAACAGATGCGATGGGAAATACGGTATGGAAATACGAACAACCTTGTCAGGTTGATGAAGAGTGGTTTGAAGCATACGATGTTATACAGACACAAGATGGCGGTTATGCTTTAACTGGGTCTTCATATTGGAGCGGCTGGCTCCTTAAACTTGATTCCTTAGGTAAAGAAGAGTGGATTAATAAAGAATTAGGCTGTAATGAAGGCAGACAGATAATACAGACTGACGATAATTGTTACGCAATTACAGGTTCTTGTGATATGCTCCAACATGATACTTGGGTATCTTTTGTAAAAGTAGATTCTTTATGCAATTACATTGATGTTAAAATGTATGCCGGTTTGTTTTATGATGCACATGGTTATTCTATGAAAAACACGCATGATAAAGGCTTTATCATCATTGGAGATACTCAGCAGAATGCGGCTACTAATTTAGGCTGGCTGATTAAAACTGATGAACACGGTGAAAAAGAATGGGATTTTTTAATCGGGGAACAGGGCAGCGAAACAGAAAGCTCAACAGGCACATCAGTCGAATTAACAACTGACGGCGGTTATATTCTAACCGGATACACTGCAAACTTAGCAACGTGGTATGCAGATGTATGGCTTATTAAAGCCGATTCATTGGGAAATATAATTTGGAAAAGGACATTCGGAGGAGAAGGAGACGACAGAGCTTATTCCGTTCAGCAAACATTGGATGGAGGCTATATTTTAGCAGGCTATACTGATACTTTTGGAGCTGGCGGTAAAGATATGTGGATAATCAAGACAGATGAGAACGGTACAGAGATCGAAAACCCGTTTCTGCCACAAACTACCGAACTTCACCAGAACTACCCGAACCCGTTTAATCCTTCAACGGAGATCAGTTACTCGCTCAATACCGAAGGGATGGTCACGCTGTCGGTTTTCAACACGAAAGGCGAGCTTGTCAGTACGCTTGTGAACGAGAAGAAAACTGCGGGAAATCATACAATAAATTTCAAAGCGGACGGATTGAATTCAGGGATTTATTTTTACAAGCTCGAAGTTAACGGAAGCAGTGTTGGTTCAAAACGAATGCTGCTGATAAAGTAAAAACGGGAGGAAGAAATGAGGTATAGATTTAGTATTATATTGCTGATTGCAGTAAGTGTTATTCAGGCACTGTATGGTCTTGGGTTCGAGAGGATGTTCCCAGAGGTCACAGGTGAAGTTCAAGAAATTAACCACGGATATGTTACGAATCTTGGTGAGTACGGATATTTTTTTGTCACACCTGACAGCGGACTGGTATATTATAACAATTCGTATTTACCGGAATATCATCAAAGTCCTTTTCTTTCTGTAATTTCTGCATCATGCATAAGTGATTATGTAACTGACAAAATCTTTTGTGCTCTAGGCGCGGGTTCTTACAGCGACGGAATTTATTCTTTTGACACTAATACAAAAATATTCAGCCTAAAAACATGGTTGTTCTATCCCAAATTCGTAAAATATCTTAATTCCGGATTTTATGCCGGAGCGATAGAAGGATTAATTTATTCGGCAGACGGTAATGAATGGAATGTAATCGAGGAATTCTCACTTTGCGAAATTAGCGATGTAGAAGAAACTTCCGACAGTATTTTATTTGTCGGAGCAAAAGTACCAAGAGTCACAAATGCTGTTCTTTTTATGAAAAACGGAGACAGTTTAGACTCCTTGAACACAGAATTCGGTGAAATAAATGACATCTTTTACAGAAAATCGGGAGACTATGAAGAAGTTCTTGTCACGCTTGGAAGCGGATCATATTCTGACGGACTCTATAAAGTTCAGTATAACGACAGTACGATCACCGGTCTTGAGCTTATTAAGTATATTTTTGAACCGAATTTGATTATTTTATACCCTAACTATTATATTGTGACTTCAAAAAATACAGCTGATATGGTGGCAGTTCCTTTTATCAGTATCGGTGGCGAGTCTTTAATAATTGAACATGGGCTCGATATTGATAGAATTTATTGTTATTCAAGGCAATATCCGATTTACACACCGAATTTTATGATCGGTACGGATTCCGGGGTTTATATGGCTACCGGTACAGTAGGCATCGAAGATACTTCAGTTCCCTCAACAACAGAACTTCACCAGAACTACCCTAATCCGTTCAATCCTGAGACTTCTATAAAGTATTCTCTTTCAAATGATGCTCAGGTAAAGCTGAATGTTTATGACATTGGAGGTAGAGAAGTGGCAAGGCTTGTATCTGAAAAGCAGACGAGAGGAAATTACGATATTAAATTTAATGGCGGAAATATGACGAGCGGGTTATATTTCTACAGGCTTGATGTTGACGGAAAGACCGTTCAAAGCAGAAAGATGATGCTGCTAAAGTAAAAAAACCGGAGGTTATAGTGAATATACGATCGTTAATGTGCGCGCTGATCCTTTTATCAGTTTCGTTATTCGGTGCTTATTTCAAAGATCTTGAAACTACTGTTTATCAGCCTGACGGGACAAAGCTGAATCTTTTCTCTTCAGGCGATGAATTCTACAATTATCTCCATGACGCTGACGGCTATAAGATAGTTCAGGCTGCAGACAGGTATTACTATTATGCGGAGATGGTGAACGGCAAATTCAGACCTACTTCATACAAGGCAGGAGAAGTATCAGCAAAGAGTATTCAGGGTCTGGATAAAAATATAAATATTTCGGCAGAGGAATATAAGCAGAGAGTAGATAAATTTAATGAGAAAGCTGATAAGGGTACCAAAGCGCCTTCGGCAGGATCAATGAACAATATTACGATCTATATAAAATTTTCTGATCAGGAAGAGTTCGAAGAACCGCGTTCGTTTTTTGACCAGAGGTTTAACGGGACGGGAACAGGCGTCGAATCACTGAAAAATTATTTTCTTGAGACAAGTTATGATCAGTTCACGATAAACACTACGCACTATCCGGTATGTGATGACAGTATATCGTTTTCTTATACAGCACCTAAACCGAGATATTATTATGTGCCTTATGACCCTGTACTCAATCCAAGAGGATATACAAGCCAGGCTGATGCCGAGCACGAACTTCTTAAAGGTGCGATAGAAGCTGTAGCAAGTCAGATACCTACAACGATCAATCTGGATGTGAACATGGACGGCGATGTTGACAACATCTGTTTTGTGATCAGAGGGCCTCATACTGCGTGGTCGGAATTGCTGTGGGCTCACAAATGGGCACTTTACAGCTACAATGTTATGATCAACGGAAAGTATGTATGGACTTACACTTTACAGCCGGAAAACCAAAATAATGTCAGAACTTTATCGCACGAGATGTTCCACGCAGTCGGAGCTCCCGACCTTTATCATTATAATTTCGACGGCATGTCTCCCGCCGGTCCGTGGGATATTATGGAATCAGGTTTCGGGCACATGTCGGCCTACATGAAATATTATTACGGGTACTGGATATCATCGATACCGCAGATTACGACGAGCGGAGAGTACACGCTTAATCCTTTAACATCTTCAACCAACAACTGCTTTAAAATAAAACCCGATCCGTACAGCGATGATTTTTATGTGGTTGAATATCGCAAGAGGGTCGAAAATACTTTTGAGAAATACCTTCCGGGAAACGGACTGATCGTTTCAAAAGTAAATGAACTGTATCAGGGTGACGGCAACGCCTCCGGACCGCCGGATGAGCTGTTCATATTCAGAGAAGGCGGTTCTTTGACCACTAACGGAAACACCTGCAACGCATTTCTTTCCGCCGATGTGGAAAGGACGGAAATAAACGATTTTACCGATCCTGCGGCTTACAACAGCAGCGGTTTGGAATCAGAGCTGAACATCTATAATATAAGCAGCGCTGGAGAAACGATAAGTTTTTATGTTGATCTTACAGGTACTAATTATCCGCCGCTGTGCAAATTCTCCAAATATAAGAACGGCGCATATATCCCGTACGGAGATGTAAGTTTCGACGCAGACGCTTCCGCATTGAGCGGAGAATTGGATAAAGTTGATTTTTATGTCAACGGCGAGCTTGCATTTACTGACGATACAGCTCCGTATTCTTATACAAAAAGTTTCAGCCAAACCGACCTCGGACAGTATAAAATTAAAGCGACAGCATACAGCGGAGACATGACATCTTCGGATGAAATAAGCGTAAAGATCTACGATCAGGAAGTACCGAACTGGTTCTATTACTATTCTAACGAACCTTACTACGGTCTGTTCAACAGAGGAACGATCGAACTTGGTATCGCCTCTGTCTATGACCTGGGAGAAACGGAGTTTTACGCCAATAAAATATCGGTCAATCTGGAGCAGGATCCTTATGGTTTCAACGATGTGCCCGGAGAATTTGACTGCGGCATATACCGTTTTCAGGATGGGCAGATAACAACTGAACTGCTGGCTGATCTCGGCACTCACATTTCGCCGATGGATGGAAGGTTCGAAAAAACTGTCACTTCAAACGATAAATTTTCAGGTCAGATAGCTCTGGTAATGAACATCGGGTACTATCAGTATATCAAATACGACATGAACGGAATACCAGACAATTATTATATCATCGAGACCGACCGTCCATGGACAGGCGTAGTGGCAAGAGGCGTTACCGGCGCATTGGATATGGCAGTAATGCTTTCAAAACATCCGACCTCAATAGAGGACGACGCAACTCCTTCAGCAACCGAACTCCACCAGAACTACCCGAATCCGTTCAATCCGAGCACGGAGATCAGCTACTCGCTCAAAGGCGAAGGTTTGGTCACGCTGTCAGTTTTCAACACGAAAGGCGAGCTTGTCAGTTCGCTTGTCAACGAGAAAAAAGCGGCAGGAAATCATTCTGTGAATTTCAACGGAGAAGGGCTGAATTCAGGAATTTATTTTTATAGGCTCAGTGTGGACGGCAAGGCTGTTCAAAGCAGAAAAATGATGCTGTTAAAGTGATCAGCTCAGTTCTTCCATGGCTGTTTTGTAATCGTAGTATTTAAGTTTTTTGTAAAGCCCTGTATATAATGTCAGGGCTTTCTTTTTGAATTCTTTACTGCCGGATATTTTATAAACAGCTTTATAAAGCAAAGCTTTCTCTTCTTCCGAAAGAGAGTCTTTATCCAGGCTGAGCAGGAATTTTACTCTTTCTGCGGAAGGTTTGCTGTTGTCAAGCAGGGTCTGTGCCAGATCGCATTTAAACAGAAAATCTTTTCTGTCAAGCTCAAGAGCTATATCTCTGCATTTTTCCGAATAGGACAAAGCCTCTTTTGTTTTTTTCATTTCTGCGTAAACCTCGCTTATGTAGCAATATGCCGAAACAAGGTGAAATTTAAGGTCGTGCTCTTCGCTGATACCGATAGCCTTTTTATAGAGTTCAAGCGACCTAGAAAAATCTTTAAGGTATTTATAATTATCCGCCATATTTGAATAGTTTATAGCCATGCTTATTTTATCATCTGCTTTTGTACTTAACTGAACTGCCTCTTCATACATTTTGTTGCTTTTTTCAAATTCACCGGTAAGAGTGAACATAAAAGCGATATTTCCGATAGCTATGGAATACAGTTGCATCGCGTTCATTTTTAAAGCGAGTTCCCTCTGCTTTTCGAAACATTCAAGACTCTTATCAGGCTGACCGAGTTTTCTGTATATGACTCCGGTAGTGGAAATTATATGGCATTCGTTAACTTCATCACCGAGTAATTTTGCATTATCAATGCCTTTGAGACAATACTCGAGAGCTTTATGATAATCGCCTTTGTAAAAATAGGTTGCAGCGAAATTCCCGAAGATGATCCCTTCATGCCTCTTTATACCGAGCTTAAGAGCAAGTTCAAACGACTTACTATACAGATCAAGAGATTTTTTATAATCTCCCCTGTATGAGCTGACCATTCCGGCATTGTTGTAAATGTTCATGAGGCTGAACAGATCATCATGTTTTAATGCAGTTCCTTCAGCCAGCCTGAAATAATATTCAGCCTTTTTGTATTCGCCCATATTTGAATATGTGACCCCGAGATTATCGTAAATAGCGGTTATGTCGCTGAAACATTTCTTTTTCTTAAAATAACGGAGAGCCTCCTTATAATATTTTACCGCTTTGTCGTTACCGGTAGAAAGCTGCCTTATTACCACACCGAGATTGACATACAGATGATATTTCTGCTCTGTAAGGCGGTTCTTCTCGGCTGTTTTTAAAAACTTTTTAAAGAGTACGAATGCTTTGTCAAACTCTCCCTTTTCTCCGATAAGTTCAGCGAGAGAAATACCGGATACAATTATCTGCTTAGGATCACCTGATCTTTTTGCAGAGGCGCAGCTCTGCCTGAGGATCCTTTCGGCGGATTTCCATTTTCCCTGCCTGAAAAGTACATCCCCCAGATTTTTTTTCGCGATGGCTGTCTCAAGGTCAGAATCGCAGTAGTTGAGCAGTTTAGAAAAATACTTTTCAGCTTCACTGTTCATGAAATTATTGGTACAGAAATCTCCGGCAAGATCCAGATATTTTTTAGTTTTATCTCTGATCTCGGCTTTTTCGTAGTGGTAAGCCAGATCGCCTAAATGTTTTTCGACCTCGTTTGAATAAATCTTTTCTATTGTTTTCGCTGTTGAAAGATGAAGCTCGCGGAGAGTTTTTTTAAGCTGCATCTCATATACGGTATCCCTTAACAGCGCATGTCTGAAAATATAGAAAATCTCAGATGTTTTATCCCAGATAGCTTCATTCTCTGCTTTATCTAGATTTGTTGAAAGATCTTTTTTGTTAAGCACCGCTGAAAGCAGCTTTACACTGAACTCTTTACCAAGTACGCTGGCTGTCCGGATAAGTTTCTGCAATTCGGAGCTGAGCTTGTCTATACGGGAGATTATTATT
>Ga0209467_1000122_pt1 | contig 141897 bp, 121 predicted proteins | sample Higcelwee11metaG_FD_187175 | JGI IMG/M metagenome (GOLD analysis project Ga0209467, IMG submission 187175) | Freshwater pond sediment microbial communities from the University of Edinburgh, under environmental carbon perturbations - High... | ecosystem: Environmental > Aquatic > Freshwater >...
GTAACTACTCAGCAGTTTATTTAAGAAGAGGTTTTTTTTGCTATTAATTTTCGTGGCGATGTATAAATTATGTCACTATGAAACGAGAAGAAATCGAAAAGGTCTATGACCAGGGAAAAGAAGCGGTAGTAAATCTTGTAGAAGGTTTGATTAAAGAATTTAGCGAACAGATAAAAGTACTGACCGATAGGATTGAAAAGCTTGAGGGGCAACTCAATAAGAACAGTCATAACAGCAGCAAGCCCCCATCAAGTGACGGGCTATCAAAAAGAAAGCGGACACGAAGCCAAAGAAAACGATCAGGAAAAAAGACAGGCGGACAAGAAGGGCATCTCGGAAAAACACTGGAGATGACGACGAATCCTGACCGGGTAGTGAGACTTCGAAATAAGAAATGTACCTGCTGCGGAAAGTCACTCAAGGGCGTACAGAAGAAAGGACATGATGCGCGTCAGGTATTTGAAATCCCGGCCCCTGCCCTTGAGGTGACGGAATATCAGGCCGATATAACCGACTGTCCACATTGTGGAGTAGAGAACAGGGCATTGTTTCCGCAAGGAGTAACGCAGAAAGCGCAATATGGAGATTACCTTCGTTCAATAGCGGTATATTTCAGAAATTACCAGTTGATACCACTTGAAAGAAACGCCGAAATATTTTCTGATTTATTCAATGTGCCGTTATCCGAGGGAACAATAGTCGCGGCTTCAAGCAGATGTGCAGACGCATTGAATGGATTCAGCGAGTGGATTGTTGGAAAGATAACGGAATCTGAAGTAGCAAATTTTGACGAAACAGGAATCAACATAAGTGGATCATTACACTGGGTTCACACTGCCGGTACGCCATTTTTGACCGCCTATTTCGCACATAAGCGAAGAGGCTCAGAGGCCTTTGACGCATTTTCTATTCTGCCCGGATTTCATGGGAAAGCAGTGCATGACCATTGGTCGGCATATTTTAAATACTCATGTGCTCATGTGTTATGCAATGCACACCACATAAGGGAACTGACCTTTGTGTTTGAACATGAAGCTCAGAAATGGGGGCAAGAAATGATTGATTGCCTTCTCAAGATTAAAGAATCGGTTGATAAAGCAAAAGAAAAAAAGAAACTGATATCAAGCAGATTGATGAGGTTATATGAAAAACGCTATATGGATATTGTACAGCAGGGATTGAAGAAGAATCCCTTACAAAAAAAAGAGACAGACAAAAAACGTGGAAGACCGGGCAAAACGAAAGTCCAAAACTTACTGATTCGCTTACGGGATTATCGTCATGAAGTACTTGCTTTCATGTATGATGTTAATGTTCCTTTTGACAATAATCTTGCGGAGCGTGATCTGCGAATGATAAAAGTCCAGCAGAAAGTTTCAGGGTTGTTTCGTACAATGGCAGGTGCTGAACAATTTTGTAAAATTCGAAGTTTCATCTCAACAGTAAAAAAACAGGGTTTCAATGTCATTGAATCAATATACCAGATTATGACAGGTAATCAGATATATTTGAAATTTTCCTACTAAAGAGCTGAGTAGTTACAAAACAAGAACCTTAACAATGCTTAAAGAGAAGGATACAATGAAGACTGTTTCATCAGATATACTAAATTCTCTAAACGGATATGCTTTATTCAAAAAAATTGATACCAAAAGGATATATGCGGAATCAGGATTTGATTTTGATACCATCCGGAAAAACAATATGCGCATATCATTCAACAATTTTTCTCCAGTATGGGATACGGTAGCCGCTCAGTCATGCGATCCTGATTTCGGACTGCATTTTGCACAGTACATAAATAACCATAATAAAGGATCCATATTGCTTTATTCTATTCTGTCAAACTGCTCAAGCATCGAACACAGCATTACTAATCTGATTCAATATCACGATATCGCATTCGATCTGTTAAAATTCGATTTAAAAATAAATACTAATAAAGCTGTGTTATCATGGAATGCCGATTATTTTCCTATTATTGAGCAGGATAGAAATTATTCCGAAAGCATTATGGCACGTCTTGCTTTGTTACTGATTGATTTGTCTGATAACTCAATTCGGTTGAGCGAAATAAACTTCATTCATCAAAAACCCGTCTCAACGGACGAGCACTCGCGTTTATTCAAATGCCCGGTCAATTTCGGGACGAAACGCAACCAACTCGTGTTTGACAGCCGTTATCTTTCCGTGCCGATACTGTTTTCAAATTCCGATCTGCTCAACATCCTTGAACAATATGCGACAAAGATTCTGCGGAAGCTGAATTTAACCGCCTCCTTCGCTGAACAGACTACCCATGCGATAAACGCCATGCTGTCAACAGGTGTAAAACCGAGCATAGAAAACGTTGCAGATAAACTCGACCTGAGCGTCCGGATTCTTCAGAACAGACTTAAAGAAGAAAATACCTCATACCAGATAATTCTTGAAACGCTACGAAAAGAAATTTCTATCAACATCATTATAAACCCTGAAGTCCGATTAAGCGAAATTGCATTTCTTCTCGGATTTACCGAGCAAAGTTCTTTCAATCATGCGTTCAGGAAATGGACAGGACTGACCCCGAAAGAATATCAGAGACAATATTCATGATTTATGCATTCGCTCGGCTTGACCGGAGGGAATATGTCTGATACATCGACAAAGTATCATCACCTGTTTGCGGCGATGTTACTATTTTTGATTTTTGTTTCCGCAGCTTGCGGTGCTTCTGACACAAGTAACACTCATTCATCACCGGACTCTTTGGATCTGACACGACTTATCCCGGCCAATTTTTACGGCGGTGAAACGCCCCAGCTTGATATGAATTCCGCTCCCGCTGATTGGGTCTGGAACGACCCGCACGTTCTGAAGGTTGATTCAAAATATATTATGTACGCATCAGGTGTGTATGTTAATTTTTCACACCTCAAGTGGGAATATCCCGAGCGGTTGTTTCGGTTTGTATCGGATGACGGAATTCACTGGTCACGTAATCCCGAAGATGCTGTTGTGGCGGATGCGGGAATCAGCGACTGGGATGCAGGGGGGATGGAGACACCGGCGGTTGTTTTCTTTGGCGGAAAATATCATCTTTTTTATACAGGGTACAAGTATGACCCCGATACCGCGAAAGCAAACAACTATGACATCAATGACAACTTCACCCAGGTCGGTCATGCGACATCTGAAGACGGCATAACGTTTGTCCGGGACACCCATCCTGTCATATCCCCCAGCCATGCAGTGCCTACAGACCCTGATTTTCTGGCAAAACTCTGGTACAACGATGCCGTCGGTGAACCGGGACCGGCGGTATATCAGGGGCAGATTTATCTGTATTTCACGGCGTTGGGCGGCGATGCGGATCTGAACAATTCACTTCAGGTACTTGGATTGATAAAAAGTTCAGACGGAATCAACTGGAGCGATCCGGTGCTGGTTTTAAAACCTGACCAGACTAAATATCCGCGTATAACAGGAACAAACGGACAGGATGGATGGGCGGGATATTCCACACCAAATGCCATTTTACTGGATGACGGAATTCATCTTTTCTTTGATGCGGCATTCAGCAAAGTTACCGCAACCGGCACCGAGTGGACTCAACTGCGGCTGCATCACGCACGTTCTTCGGATGGTGAAAGCGGATGGATACAGGATGAAACCTCTATCCGCAGCAACAGTGATTTCACGTGGACAACCAGAGAAATACGGTCGCCCGATGCTTTTATGGACGGCACCATTCTGCGTCTGTATTTTGCCGGGGATACGCTGACAGAGAACCCCTTTAACTTCGGCATCGGCATGATGAGCTGCGATTTATCAGCAGAATAATTAAACCACGGAGTATGGGGCTCGACAGTTATTCTCGGTCATGCGCTTCAAAACCGCCGCAAGCCATGTCTGTAAGGTACAATATCGCATATTTCCTTTATTCAGATATTATTTTTTTGTAGTTTTTAATTAGTATTTCCCTCTTAACGGCATTACCATGTCCCGGGAGATATAACCAGCTTCCGGTATCTATAATCTTCTTCCAACTTTTTAGAAGATCTGCCTTTCTTGCTATATACCAGGGTAAAGTATTATCGGAAAAATTGACTGTTGTATCCCCGGTAATGACTGCTTCATCATCAATTAATATACATCCCGAACCCGCAGTATGCCCCGCAGTTTTTATTACCCAGCAATTCTTAAAACCAAGTTCGTTTAATTCATAAATCTCTTCTGTCAAAATATCAGGTTTAATTGATTCATATTTGAATAGCCGGATTATAAAATTTACGACTCCTGTTTTAGAATTTTTCCCGTTCTCAAGAAATACACTTTCCAGTTTATTTATTATTATTTTTGTTCCGTAATTGGTTTTCATTTTTAAAGCATTTTCAACATGATCAAAATGAGCGTGTGTAAGAATCAACGCTTTAAGGTTATCCTGATTTACTCCGATCCGGTTTAAGTTAATTTGAAGTTCATTCCATTTCTTTTTACTTCCGGTATCAATCATAATAAAATTACCTTCATACTCAACGAGAAAAGAATTCGAACAAAAAGAATTTGATTCTCCGTCTATTATCTGATATATTTTATATCCGTTGGCTGTAATCCAGAATTTCATTTTCGCTTCTGCTCCTGTCGAACCTTACAGTATTATAATAACGTAAACTGCCCGGGTTGTCAACGCTGCGACCTGACAACCCGAAAACCAACGTAATGATCCTGATCGAACGGGAAGCTTCCGCTGCGAAACTCAAGAGAGGTAAGATCATCACGCCATGAGCCGCCCCGTACTATTCGACCGCTTCCCGACTGAGCACCCCTGCCCGCATCCGTATCCGACTCTATAATACCATCCGGATACTCACCGAACCAGTCCCAGCACCACTCCATAACGTTTCCGCTCATATCAAAAAGTCCCAGTTCATTCTGAAGCTTCGTACCGACCTGATGGCTCATGCTCCCGCTGTTTGATAAAACCCAGGCATAATCATATACTGAATTTTTACCTGTGCTTCCGGAAAAAGCTTTCGCATACCCCTTTATGCTTTTCTTCGCTCCCATCGCAGCCCACACCCATTCCATCTCGGTGGGAAGGCGGTACCCGTTCGCATCCCAGTTTGCAATTACAGGACTCATCCTTTTCTCCGTACTGTGTCCCATCGGCATAAAACCGTCGACCAGGCGCATCCACTCGTCAGGATCGGTGCTGTTTTTTATTGAATAAACGGGAGTCAGACCCTCCCTTTCACTCAGCCTGTTACAGAATATCAGCGCGTGATACCAGTTGACGAATTTGACGGGGGTGTCGTTCATTAAGTTGTTCGAGATGGTGATGCCTGTCACTTCGCGGAACTGGGGATAGGTGATTTCCTTTTCTGAAATGAAGAAGAGTTTCGTAACCCTGCTCACATTCTTCCTGTCCGAATCACGGTAAAATTCACCGGCCGGAACAGGTCGAAGCGTTCCGATAACAGGTGACGTGACACTAACTTCAGGAATATGCTGCGAAGTGCATCCAGCCAATATGAAAAACACAAACATTATTATCTGTCGTGACAAGCTCATAGATTGTCCTCAATTATATTTAAGACTCAAATGTATCAGCTTTGAAATCGGACGCAGACCGCTTAATGTATGAACTTAACACAAATGCCGGTATACATTCACATCTCACGGCTGGACAGGAAACGTCCGGCGCAGCGGACATTTCGCACCTTTTCTAGAGGGTCACAATTAAGGTGCGAAATGTACCAAAGGCCGAATGAGCACGAGAGCGTACTACAACACTTAATCAGATACCGCTTGTCATCTCATCTGCGAAATTATTTTCATCATTGCTTCATTCGGGGAAATCACTTCATGTATTTCCACTTCTGAATAAAACTTTTTCCAATTTTGAAACTTCATCTCGAATTCATCACTCGTTTCAGTCTCCCAAATGCTGTAACCGACTGCAGGATCATTTGCAAGACAATATGTCTCTCCCCGTATGCAACTCCTATCGAGTTCGCCTTTTTGAAGTATTTCTCCAAATTCATTAAGTTTTTGTGTGTCTACTTTCACTTTGACCAGATATTTCATAATCATTCTCCTTAAGATTGTTTATCTATTAGATAGAAAAGAGAAGGAACTATTTCACTTTTCCGGGATAAAAAATCTTAAGTTCGGTATTTTTTAATCGCTTTGATAAATTATCATTCAGTTGTTTCGTATCAACGCCTGGTCTTATACTTCGAAACAATACAATTTCAGAACTCTCAGGTATGGAAATCACCTCATTTAAATTACCGAGGTTTTTCATTCTGCAACTCCTGAAATACCATAGGGATTGTCAATCATTGTGACATTTGCTGTACTTTACTGTACCAATTTTTCAATCCAATTTTTGCCAGCATATATTATTTCCTCAGAACTAATGGCACTTTTAATTATGGTTACCTCTAAAAATCAGCATTTTCATTTTAAACGAATGAAAAATGCTGATTTTACCTATGCTTGTAACCACAAGGGAACATCAAAAGTTAATTTTACGAGGTTCCCTTATATAACTCATGTTTCAGACCAGTGACGGTTAATCAGTTATCCCCGAAAATCATTTGTCTGGCGCTGATCTCAGAGCCTGTTGAACGGATCAGTTCATCATAAAGTGCGGGGCGTCTGGTGGAAATCCACCCCCTTCCCGTACTTTTCGCTATCAGTGACAAGTCTATCTCCGCGATAACCATATCATCATCAGCTTTTCGCGTCTCTTTGACAATTCTTCCGTAAGGATCAATAATCATAGAATTTCCTGTCCGCACTTCATCATCATCAACCCCTATACCATTGCTGAAAATAACATACATTCCATTATCATGCGCTCTTGAAGGAAGCCATCGCATCAACCACTCTCTCCCCTTTGGTCCGCTAATCTCATTTCCGATCAGTTCAGGATTTGAAAATCTTTTTTCCCACACGCTCCTTTCTATGAGACCCATTATATTCGGATCATTTGTTCTGCACCCGCCGGTTTGATGGGGGGCTATAAGAATCTGAGCGCCCTGCAATGCATTGATTCTTGCATTCTCAATAATGTTATTGTCATAGCAAATCAGAATACCAATTCTGCAGTTGTGCGGAGTATCAAATACAGTATACTCATTGCCGCATTCAATATGCCTATTAACAAAAGGATGAAGTTTTCTATGACTCTTAAAGCTGCCGTCAGGCATCGCCACGACATAAGGTTTGTAGATTTTGCCGCTTTTATCTATCTCAATCAGTCCTGCGCCGATTGTCATGTGGTATTTTTGTGAAAGCTCCATAAGATACCTGCATGAGGGGCCGTCAAAAAGCGGCTCAGCCAGCGAGGATAGTTCATTGCGAGAAAGATTTCTGAGAAACCAATAACCGGTGATGCAGCACTCGGGAAAGGCGATGATTTCAACGTTTTGTTTTGCCGCTTCCCTGACAAAAAAACGTATTTTTTCAAGATTTCTTTTTTTATTTCCCGGTGCGTGCTCGAATTGAACAGTAGCAACTTTTATTTTTTTTGGCATAACAAAATTCTCCATAATAACAATTGTTAGTTGAAACGCTCCTTCATCCCTGAAGGTTGTACCACATTGATCATTTTCGGGAATAACAGGCCAGAATTAGTCATCACATTTTGTAATTTACTTATTTCATCGTTTGACATTTTAATAGGTACCTCTGCTCAGGTCTTGCTGAATTGCGAAATTGTTTTGCTATAGTGCGAAAACAACTTATTTTTAACAGAAGCGTAGCTAATTTCTCTGGTTTATTTTTATAGCTCCGGTGGATTTTGCCTCTGCAACTCTTCAATGAAGTATACGCTTTCTATAATGGTCTCAAACTCAATGAACGGGCTTCAACATCACTCTTAGCATTTTTCAAATGAGATATTAACACTTTCTTAAAAAATGCAATCCAAATACAATGAGCATCGAAATAAGCAATAGATATCAATTAGCCTTAGCGATACTAAAATCTCAAACTTCATGTTTCTTTATAAGTAATATTACTTATAAAGAAACATGCAACTTAGGGGATACTGTCAAAAACTGAAAAGGTAAAAATAATAAGCAAAGGTTACAGAGACCTCGAACAACGAAAGCCCATGTCGCTGAGCTCGTAATAAGTATCGTCACCGTCCTTGAGACCAACCTGTAGGTAGCCCGCTGTGCTGTAGAAGCTACCGCCACGTTCCTCCCGCTGGAACAAAGTGACAACATACCAGTCAAAGGACCACTCAACAACATTGCCACACATGTCATACAGACCAAGGGCATTTGGCATTTTGCTTTTTACCGCTGCTGTACTTCTAACTCCTGTTGGATTGCCAGTGTCATAAGTATTAAATACTGCTACAGCAAAGGTTGCCGCATCATCAGTATATTCCGCAATCGCCCCGCTTGCTGAATAGCCGTTTGTGTAATAAACACCATCTTTTAAAATAGTATTTGTTGCTGCGGATGATGTGCCGATATACCGAGCCGCATATTCCCACTCAATTTCTGTCGGCAGACGGAAGCCGGTAGCAGTGCAGGCACTCATAGCTATGTTAGCCCCAATGGCTGACCCAATGTACGGACAATCCTGAGAGCCAAGTGTCGAATCGGTTACGGTGGAATTATTAGTTGATGCACGCAAAGGAATTGTATACGCCGCATCACAGTAATACACGCAGTCCAGGTCGGATGGGCTGCCGTTATTTGCGTTAAAGTATTCGGTCAGCGCGTTGCACCACACGATACAATCACGCCAGTTAACACGAGTTACCGGATGCTGATCGGTCATTACTACAATGTTACCTGATACCCATCCGCCCATAGCACCTGCATTTGCAAAACTGTACAGCACTCCGCCGTCTGCCCTTTTGCCTCCTCCGGCGTCGGTCGTTGCCCACAAATACACCTCCTGCCATAATTGATAGGTCGTTTCTGTTTCTGCCATGACAAAGGGTGACGGCACATTGGCACTTTGAGTATCATCCAGAATTGGAAATGAGTTTGTCGTCGCCACAGAAGGTGTCTGTATTGCATTAAAGACTGTCCCGCCCGGCAATATATAAGTTAAAGTGTCACCGAGACCTATTGAGGTTGCATAGGGCACATTCACCGTGCATGTCGCCGTCCTGGCGCCATCTGTTGCCGTGACAGTAATAATCGCCGTACCGGGATTAAGAGCTAAAACCAATCCTCCGCTCGACACCGTAGCAACGTTTGTGTTGTCGCTTGACCACGAAACCCGTGCATCCACCGCATCTGCAGGCAGTACTGTCGCGGTTAATTGCCGGGTTTTCAATACACCAAGAGATATTGCGGTTGGCGCCAACCGCACCGATGCAACGTGTATCGGTGACCACTGTGCATAAAGAATAACGTTTGCGGCGGGCATCACAAAGGTGCCGAACGCTGCACAGGATATAGAACCTGTACCATCAGGCTCCGAGTTCCAGCCATTAAAAGTGTAGCCCGCTCTTGTGTATGATGTACCGAGAGCTATGACCGTATCTCCCGCTCCATACCTACCAATATCAGTAACTTGAGCACCTGTTCCGTCATTCGTATCATAAGTAACGGTAAAGGATGATGGTATCGGTGCTGGTATTGGTGCTGGTATCGGTGCTGGTATCGGTGCTGGTATCGGTGCTGGTATTGGTGCTTCACCACCGTTAGGCGGCAGAGGTGTATTTGGTAAATTATTCGGCACAGATGCTTTTGTCACCGTCACTTCGTATGAATGGGTCAAACCGGTTTTTGTGCCTACTGTTACTGTCACGGGTTCTGAAAAATCAATCCTGGTTTTTCCGGATACTGCTGTTTTGCCGTCAAAAGTTATACTGTCACCGAGATAGCTGAAATCAGCAATTAGCGATGAGACATCAGCGTCTACAGGTATTTCAACCTTTATGAGCGAATCATCGAGGTGTGCCGTGTAGTCACCGCTAAATTTATTGAGTGCACCCGTAAATGAAAGATCGGTCAGACGATAGGCGGATACCTGATAATCCATATATCTGCCGTCGTACGCAAATACTCGATACAAGACAGGGGTTGTGAAATCAGCGACATTGACACCGCTGAGTGCGGCGACACCGTCACTCTCAACCCGTGCCTGCTGGAAAGAAAAAGAGGGAACAAGGCCCTGCAGCGAAATTTCGTGTGTCATATAAAACCACAACGCATTGCCCGAAATAGACGCCTCCACATCAGACAAAAGTGCGTTGTTTGCATTTTTATTAAAACAGAACGTTTCAAAAAATGCTTTGGATTCAAGTACAGAAACCAGGTATTTTGTCGACCTGCCGTCAAGCGAGAATAGTTTGTATTCGATCGGCGTGGTGAAGTCATTTACTGTCTGGCCGCTTTTCTGCCTTTTTTTTCCGATAAAAAAGGCATAACCTTTTATTTCATATGAAGCGACAAGCGATGAAAGATCGGTGCCTTTCGGCATTACAACAGTAAGTTTTGTGCCCTTGATGTCTGAGGGGATATCCAGGACCAAAGCATCATTTTCATCTTGCGAAAAATAAAATCTATTAAGCTGGCGCTCAGTAAGTATCTTAATGAAATCCACACGCTTACATGAACCAAGAAGAGAAATGATGAGAAAAAGAAGAAAAAGATTAAGAAATTTATGTTTCATTCTTTTTTAATGACCAAATTCATAGAGAAAATACGATCTGGCACATTGTCCCCGATCCATCATGATTTGCTTTAATCAAGCATAATCAATTAAATCAGAAACTTATTCGCAAGTCTTGCTGCATTGCGAAACAGTTTTGTTAAACTGCGAAAAGATATGGATTTTTTTTACGCAGATATGTTAGAATTTACTTCAATGCAAAGGTCTAACATCAGGAGCTTTCTACTTCTGTCAGATTTCATCAAAAAAAAATACCGGATTGTTTATATGTTCATCAATCTGTTTTAAATAACTCAATTTCCTTTAGAAATTTATCTCGGCTTTCTATTAATTTCAGATCAATGTTAATATATTGAATCGTTTCAAATTTGATTTTAAGCATCAGAAAATTCTTTTTTTTAATTACCTTTACTAATTCATTTTTATATATTTTTAACGATCCCTTTTCATTGCCGATTTCCATATGATTGTCTGTAATGATGATTTTAATACTTGAATCGGTAAATTTTATCCGGCTGAGCAATAAAAGGGGTCGCAACAAATAATACACTCCACTTAATATTAAAAGTATATTTACAGGTGTATTAACATGATTTGGCATAAAATTTAACTGTAAAGAAAGCAATATTAGAAACGGCCCCATAAATCTTCTCTGAAACCATAATACCGGTCTGTTATAATATCCAAAAAGATAGCTTTCCCTTTGATTCCTAATTGTCATATAACAGTTATATACCATCATCTTAACCGTTAATCATAAGACCTGTTGCAGAACTCAATAAAAACGATGTGTTTGCCCCGCCTTAGGCGAGGCAAACACCCGGATTTTCAGATTCGCAACACGTCTATTATATAACTTACAAGGGATCATTTTTTGAGTATCCTTTCGTCAAGGCGTCTGACAAAGGATCTGCATACCGGTTTGAAATACCTGAGCCAGAAATTACAGGCCTCCAGATTTGTTGCCTCGAAATCCACCGAGCAGCGCACAAAACCATGCTTTCCAGCCCAATCCATTATTTCTCCCAATAGCATTTTTGCAATTCCTCTTCCCCTGAATTTGGGGTTCACGTACGCACCGTTCACAGCAAATTTATCATTGCCTCCGACTATCCACCCTGCTCCGTCTTCCTCCGGTGCTATCTTCATATAGCCCGCCGCTTCGTTTCCCAGCCATGCGATCCAGGCATGACTCCCCGGCTCTCTGAGACATACAGAGAGTTCTTCTTCACTTACTTTATCATTTTCAGTATAAGGTTTGAAAGCGGGTGAAGCGGTAAGGTGTACATTATGCGCTTCAACCATTCCGATCCATTCCGGTATGTCATTTTCTTCTACCGGTCTAATTTGAACATCTTCCTGTTTGCTTATTTCTAAAGGTTCAACCATTCTCATCGCATCGATGCATATGCCCCCGAAGCCGTTCCAGAAAAAAGACTCATGCACTTTACCGGCGAAATTCATTGTATTGACACAATGAGTAAGACAACCGTCATCAACCCAACGCTGTCCCATTCGTTGATACATGTGCCTGTATATTTCAAACGCACCGTCATTCACCGAACCATGAGCCCATTCCGGGCACATGGCACCTCTGTGCACACCGAGAAACCGATCTATATAGAATCCGGTCATATAACCAATCATCGTGCCGTTTTCCCAAGCCGCCACACCCAGATGTTTTTCCATACACTCTTCAATCAGGGGCAGAATATTATCTGCCCTTGCGTTCTCCACATCCAGAGCATGAACCAGTTCGTGCTGCCGGAGATACGAGACTGAAAAAAGGGTACACGCATGCTCTAAATCTGAAGGTTTTAAATCTTTAATTTCCATATCGATACTCCGGATTGTTTATGGGTAACTTTTCCCGATCCTATTTATTGTCTCATCACTCGGAATTTATGTTAACTCTCCCGCCTTGAAAGCGCCCCGATGATGCCCGAACGGCGAATTCGACAGAAAAGGCGACCAGCCGTGAGAAACGGAATAAACGGAAAAAGTAAAACTCAAAAGCTTACTGAGTCCTCGAAAAGCGAAAACCGATGATTGTAAAAACGAACATAATACTCCAGAGTGTTCCAGTATAATTCCGTTCCATGAGGTTTTGTAGTCGGGAAAACAGCACCTTCTTCATTGTATCCGCTAGCAGACCGGATAGTTTCACATTCACATCCGGGTATCCATTCTTCTTCATTTTTGGGACAAAGGGGCGGAAAGACTTTTTCAAGGTTGCCCCGCAATGAATAACACCGCTTCTAGCAAAATTTTCCAATCTTCACCGCCTCAACGAAACAATAGCTCGTCCTTATTTTAATGTTCCAAGAAAATTCTCTGCCTGAAACCCGACAGAAATCAGAAACAAAGTTAATTACTAAAAATCTACATAACTACCGCTCTTCTCCAATACAGTTACATCTTTGATATTCATGGATTCAAGCGCTGAACGCAATATGTCCGGAGAAATGGTCCATGAGCAATCCACAATGTGTACGGGAAGCAAAAGTCTGGGAGAGAATCTCTTTGCAACAACATCAAGTTCAGATACTTTAGCAAGGTCTTTGTCAATGGTCACAAAATTGTAAATCAATGCATCTATCCCGTTTAGGCATTCTTCTTTTTCAGGCAGATTTTTGCTGTCTCCTGTGATATAGATAAGTTTTTTTCCGATTTCTACCAGATAACTATTGTGTATGGTCATATTGTTGCAATCATAGAAATGCCGGCTCGTATAGGAACGAATCAACACATCTCCGATCTTCGTCTCAACCGGGGTGTCCGGGTCTTGATGATATAAAATTCGCAATTGTGTTCCCGCCATACCTTCCGTTACCAGAAGCGGATAAGTTATACTGGGTGGCCCTACAACGATAGCGCCGGTTTCCCGGACAGCTTTTGCGGTATCCCATGCATCAAAGTGATCATCATGATCGTGGGTAACAAGAATTATGTTTGCATCTGTATAATCAAAAGGTGATATAGTGTGTTCATTAAAAAATGCATCGACATATATATTGGTATTGCCGTCGCTTATTTTTACCGCTGATAAACCGAAAACAGTAACTCTTATTTCACTCATTTCAACACTCTTATCATAACAGTTTGTTTCCAGATTAATCCAAATTGTCTCAAGCGATTACTGGTTAACAATTAACAGAGACTGCATAATCAGTCTTGTTGAATTGCGATAAATGTTTGTTATTTAGCGAAAATATGTTATTTGAACTAAAAAAATAGAAATTTTAAAACCAGATTTTTCCTTATCTATGAAAAGGATACGATGAAGGCCATGTATCATTTATGAAATGTCCTGACGAATAGCGATGGTGTTTGGTTAATTTTCGAAAAGATGTTGTTGCGAAGCGAATATCTTGCAGCCGGGATTAACTCAGATACAGCGTGAAGCCCTATACTGAGCTTATAGACTGAATGTTTTTGCAAATCTTTATCTATTGTACGAGCCGTTTCTGTACACAAGCATATTCTGACAGACTCACAAAATGTTGATTTTGCAATAAATACAAGTACTGTATTTTCCCCGGGAATCATACTACTATATTTCCCTGTAATAACACTACCATGTTAAGGAAAAAGATAAGCTATGTTTTCGGAAAAAATAAGCTATGTTTTCGGAAAAGATAAGCTATCTTTGCAGCAAACATAACCTATCTTTACTCTCGCAATAGTCGATGTTTTACCCCGAAATAGTAGTATATTCTCTCTCGAAATATATAAGTTTTTTTGGCAAAATATCGGGCTTTTTACACGCAGTGCCGCATGAAGCAAAATCAAAAGTAACAACAATTGTACGCACGTTTGCACATGAAGAACCCCGTTTTCGCTTGTTCAAATGACATTTATGGTCACCCCGGGGCCGTTTATCATTGTATCATATTTCCCGACCGAGTGGAAAGACTCGAATTAAAAAGAACTTGCCATACTAACAGTGTTAGTCAATATGACTAACACTGTTAGTAAATTCATTACACTCATCTCGTCAATGCACAGACCGGGAGATAACTATGACCAAAGACCGCGATGAATCATCCACAAGAGAGATTATTCTGAATACGGCGCTTACGCTCTTCGCAAAAAGCGGATATCAGGATATTTCGATGCGCGAAATAGCGGCGAAGGCGGGCATCCGCGCAAGCTCAATCTACAACCACTTCGAGAGCAAAATGGAGATTCTCGATTCTCTGATCACCGTCGTTCAGGATCACATTGCCCTGACCATCTACAAGCCGCTCGAAAGCGATATCGATTCTTTCAGAAAAGATCCCGAGAAGTTTCTTGAGCGTAATTATCTGGCATCGTACGATCTGTTTTTTTCGACCGGGATGGCAGAGATCATGCGTGTGATACTGGAGGGCCAGTTTGTCAGTGAAAAGATCAGGGAGTTTCTTTCTGACGCATTGATCAATAAGCCGCTTTCAAACTTTACCGCATTTTTCGAAAGGCTGAGCCGGGAGGGGTATCAATTCAATTTTGAACCCGCCATTCTGGCCGAAGAGTACCTCTCGTTCGGTGTCGCCCGTTACTACCGTCACACACTTTGCGGAAATTTCTCGATGCTGCAGAAAAAAGACGAAGTGAAAGCTTACCGCAGGCATCTGCACTTTTTTGCGGCCGCCGCCGGTTTACAGAATAAACCAAATAAAGGAAACACGGATGATTAAAATACTCCCAAACCCCGTATCGCGCTTTCTGCTTTTTTTCGTGCTGACCTTTGCCTGGTCATGGAGCATCTTCTCGCTGCTTTTTCTGGTACTGCCTGGAGGGATGACGTTTTCAGGCGGACGGCCCGCCGAGGGGGCGCCCCTGTTTACTCTATTTTTTATAACGGGGGGATCAGGCCCACTTGTCGGCGCCCTGATTCTCAGTATGTTGCGGGGCAGGGATGCGGTGAGAAATCTCTTCTCTCAACTGTACAATCTGCGCAGACCCGTATTTCTTGTCTTTGTGTTATTACCCTGCATTTTCGCGCTGATATCGCAGCAGATCATGCGCGCGACAGGACACATCCCCCCCTACGCTCTTCATGGGCTTCTCCCCAATCTCGTCAGCGGGCTGATGGCAGGGGCCATTGAGGAGCTTGGCTGGCGCGGATACGCACAGGGAGAGCTTTCAGCAGTTTTTCCGCCTTCGCTTGCCGCTGTAATAGTGGGGATCTTCTGGTCATTCTGGCATCTTATCGGTGCCGTCTGGGCAGTGGGAAACCTCTACCGGGATTCATTCCCCGCATTCTTCGCCTGTGCGGTCATACTTCCCCTCACCTCGTTCGCAGTAATCATGGCCTGGCTGCGCATGAAGTGCGGCAACAGCGTCACCGTCTGTATTCTGTTTCATATGAGCGTGTCATTCGCATCCTCACAATTTCTTACGAACTACGCGAATAGCGCCGGGACGATCACTTCTTACCTTTACTACGGTCTTCTCTCCGCCGCGGCTGCTCTTGCACTCGTTGCGGCGGACAAGACAATGCGCGAAAGGGCGGCGACAAAAACAGAATGAGCCGGCAGCTCCTGACTGTCATCAAGAACCGGTTCATTATCGGCGATCTCCGCAGCTCATGAATAAGACCGGTACGACGGCATCCGGCGATTCTGTGGTGGACGGACACTGCAAATTTAAGTTTAGTTTACAGGATGGCTTTATGTATCGCCTCCGAAAGCTCGGCAAGGGTATAGGGTTTCTGAATAAATCCGCGGCAGCCGCTTTCCATGACCCTGCCGACCTCGCCCTCAATTCCGTATCCGCTCGATAGAATGACCCTGACCTCCTGATCTATTTCGCGCAGTTTCTTCAGAAGCTGCGCGCCGCTCGTCCCCTTGAGAATCATGTCAAGAATGACCAGCCGTATCTCACCCCGTTTTTCACTGAAAAGGGCGAATGCCTCATCTTCAGTTTTCGCGGTAAGCACGTCGAAACCGATTCTCTTCAAAAGCAGAGAGGCGGTAGCGAGAATCATCTCCTCATCATCGATAAGAAGTATGCATCCATTACCGTCATGCGGCACATCCGCCCTTTCACTGTCATTGACCGATTCAGGAGTTTTTTCCGAAGCGGGAAGAAACAGAGTAAACACGGAACCCCTCCCCGGTTCGCTTGCCGCCTCGATAGCCCCCTCATGATTTATGATGATGCCGTATGCAGAGGCTAGTCCGAGCCCGCGCCCCCCCTTGTCGCCTTTTGTCGTAAAAAAGGGTTCAAAGATGCGCGTGAGCGTTTCGCGATCCATGCCGATGCCGGTATCTGCGACGGTGACGACGGCATATTTTCCGGGACTGAGGCCCTTCTGCTTTGCCGCACTCTGTTCAAGCACCTCGCAACGCGATTTTATGGTGAGCTGTCCGCCGTTCGGCATCGCATGTGCCGCGTTTATATAAAGATTGAGCAGAACCTGATCCATCTGTCCGCTGTCGGCTTCGACGGCAGGCAGATTATCGTCAAGATCGAAGACGAGTCCGATTTCCTTTCTTGTTTCGCAAAAGAATCCTGCACTTCTGACGAGAAGCTCGTTTATCTGCAGAGCCTTTATTTCGCACTTTCCCCCCCTTGCGAAACCGAGCAGCTGGGCAGTGAGTTTCGCGCCGCGTGCGACATACTCTTCGATCGAACGAAGATCGCCGCAATCGGGATCATCCGGTGATCTGTTCATCAAAAGAAGCGCGGCGGTGCCGCCGATGCCCATGAGGATATTGTTGAAATCGTGGGCAACGCCGCCGGCGAGCTGGCCGATAGCGTCTAGCTTCTGCGACTGGTTGATCTGATCCTGCAGAAGTCTGTTCTGTTCTTCGGCCTTTATTCTCGTGGCAATCTCGTCGCGAAGCAGCCGGTTTCTGTTGAACAGCATGGATATCGAAATGATGATCGGAACGACGGAAATGATAAGAAGCAGTATCTGAATAACGGCGGTATTGAAAAGAATATCTTTCTGCTGGTCGACCAGGGCCTTGAGATACATACCGGTGCCGATATAGCAGCGAATCTCGGGAATGCCGACTACATAAGAGAGTTTTTCTTCAATACCGGCCTCATCGGGAGAGCGCATGTAGTGATAGCGGACGAACGAACCCCCGGGGCGGGTTTTGGCGGCTTTGATCAGCTCCTGTATGATATATACACCGAAGGCATCCTTCAGATTGTACTGGTCGGTCATCTCCTTTTCCGGCTCATAGGGCTGAACGAGCATGATACCGTCGTAGTCAGACATGAAGACATAATTTTTACCGTCATGATCTATATATTTCATTGTGCGCAGCAGTTCACGTATCCGGGCTATCGCCTGATCCCTGTCGAGTTCGCCGGATCTGACCTTTTGAACTATCGGCTCAATGCTGTTTCTGGCGACAGTGACGATGTTGACGATGCCGCTGCGATACTGCGCTTCAACGCGTTCAAAGACGAGGTTGATGTAATGAACCGAGGCGAAGAAAATCATGGCGAATGATACAAGGACGAGGATCAGCAGAGGACCGGGGAAAATACCCCTTAGCCGGGATCCTGCCCCGTTCCTGCCTGAAATTATTCGAGTTTCGGATCGAGAAGATCGCTGTTTAAAGATTCCTGACATATTAAAAAGACGGCTCAGCGATCCTCCGTTCAATCTGCCGTTGTCTTCTTTCTCGCGGGGCAATTTCAAAGGGAACCTCTGCTATGGTGCATGCTCCTCATGATATCGGGATTTTCGGCCGTTGTCAACTGATTGTGTTATACGGCGGATGCGGGGATGGGGGAAACTCCGATTCGGTTCAAGGGAAGCCGGGAGCAGGTTCTGACACTTATAGCGGTTTGCGAAATGATTAACCCGTTTCTATGCGGTGAAAGCATGATAAACAAAACAAAACTTTCACAAGGGTGTTCCAAACAATTCGTAAACCGCTTTAACGGCGACTATCCTGCGGCGCTGTACGCCCAGAGGTGCGGAAATTTTATCGGTAATCCCCCCGAAGAAAACCGGGACGGATGTTTTCGCCCAGAGAAGAAATAGGGAATATTTTTTCGGTAATCAGAAGATCAGAAGCCTTACTGCCATTTACAACTGTGCATACTTTGCGGTGCGTTCATCAGCGCAGCCGCGCATTTCGGTCCCGCCGGCGAGATGCTACTTCCGCAGAACCCCCATGACCTTTGCGGTCAATTTTGTGACATCCTGCGGGGTCAACTTGTACGAAGAGGTCTGCCTGATTGTCGGCTTTGTTTCGCCGGGCAGAAGATCGGCGATGTGAAGGTCGATTAGCGCGTCCGCATCCTTCCCCATTCTTTTCTTCAGCTCAGACGAAAGTTTCGGGTTTGAGTCAGGGCCGCCCGCACCGCCGCTTATCGACACGAAATAACACATGACTTCATTCAGGTCTCCAGTTTTTCTAGAATTTGTTATGATTTTTCAACGGCAGAAACGCCTCTTCAAAAAAGAGTATCTGCTCCTCAAGTTCTTTTTTTATTGTATCAATATCAACTGGCGTATCGATTTCGAGCAGAAAATTCTGAAGCGCCCACTCTGCACGGAATGCGTTGAACAACCGCCCCAGCGCGCGGGGATCACACGGCCTGATCGCCCCCTTTTCGATGCATCTTCTGAAAAGGTTTTCAATGTACTCATCCGCCCTTTCGACGTATTCTCTTATGAAGTACGCGCGGACCTTCTTATTGCGCAGCATCTCAATATACATGATACGCGTGATCTTGAGAACTTTCGGGTCAGCGCTGATGATCTCAGGAAGGGGAGCGAGCAGACCCCTGAAAACGGAGATGCTGCCCATCATGCCGATTGTCTCCTCCACCGGAAGCGGCGTGTAGATACGTTCTTCGGCGTAAGCGAACACCGCGTCGAGTATCGCTTCCTTATTCGGATAATGACGGTAGACCGCACTCTCGGTGAGGCCGACACTTTTCGCGATCTCACGCACCGGGGTGTTATCGTAGCCCTGTTTGGCAAACAGATCGAGGGCGGCATCGAAGATTCTTTCCTTCGTGTGCTTCTCGCCCTCTATTGAGTAAGGCCTTCCCTTTTTTGCGACGTTTCTTTCACTCATGGTACCCGCGCTATCTTCAGATTCGTTCTCATCCCCAAGCCGTATTCTGCTGAAGAAAAAGATTTTTCACACCCGGAGATTAATGAATCAACACCGCCTGCAGCCCCGTCACTATCCCGCACCGCAGCAGAATCTCATTCTTGAAGGGTTTCATCACTGAGCGGCCCCGCTTTAGGTTATTTGGTAACCAGATAGTCGACAATAAAATGGTGTATTGTTAGTGTCATTAAGTTAACGTTTACTTATTTAATTTGTCAACAACATTTCTCAATTTCGGACGCCGGAGTTGCCGATTGGCTTGATACTCGTTAATAATGCGTTGTAAGCAAGCTGGACTCGGGCTGTTTCAGTCCGCCCGAATAGTGTCCATTATTTCTCCAGAAACTGTTTTGTTTCTCATAACTCACTGATTTGGAGATTCAGCAGAATGATAATTTCAATCTCATACTAATTACCAGCAGCTCTATCTCAGATATTCAATATTAATATCGGGTTGATAGGCGATCCCGGGTTTTGCTAAAAATTCAATGAATCTCGCGCCTTTTTGGGGATGAAAAAGATTTGCCGAAGCACAGCTTCTTATCACACAGGCAGTATCCAAGCCCTGCTCTGTACCGGCCAAAGCCAACACCTCGGTATTCTCGGGAACACTCCCGGAATCGACGGCCATCAGAACTGTTTCCAGACAAACTAAAGTTCCGGTTGATATCAATTCCAATGCTTTGGCAACGATGTCTAATGAATTGACATGATTCAAATGAAGCCTCATTGAAAAACTGGGCCCGAAAAAAGGTATGCTTCCCTGAATTACCTGAATGTTTCTCCTGGTCAGCATTGTTTTCACTTCATTTTGAATGCACATGGGTATTTTTTTCAAACCCTGATCTTTCCATTTGTCTCTAATACGTCGTAGTCCCGCAATATCATTAAACGGCCCTTGATTCATTTTCTCTACTTCAAAATACATGCCCTGCGGACAAGTCACACATGTTATGGTTGAGTTTTTTACTGCTTCTGAAAGTTTTAGCGCCGAACTCCCGGTTATTGACGCGACAACAATATTCTCGTATGAAGCCGATACTGCTCCGGCTAATCGAATTATCTCGTCGGTATTGTCAGGACCCGGTTCGTTAAAAATGATCATCTGTGATATCCATCCTTTTATAATTAATTGCGGTTAACAGGAAGATTTGCACCAAACACCGCGATATACGCCATATAACAGGCTGATCTGATGAATGATTCGACAAGCTGTTATGTATCCGCACCGTTTCTGAATCTTCTGTGGAGGCGACGATACCCTTTTTGTGAGTTTACTTAGCTGCATTCGGACGATGGCTCGGCACCCGACCCGACTATTTAAAATACTCATCGTTTCTCCAGAATTTACTGCCCTCACTCTCGATCACCAGACGCCCGTGTTCGCTGTCAATTTTAATGTTTATGAAATTCAGAGTAATCTCGTCAGCCCCGCCCAGATCAACATCTTTGGTACTGCTCTCAACAGCAGGTGCGGCTGTATCGGCATCGATAGGCGCATCCCCCTCAGCATCAGCCGGTGCATCATCGGCAGGGGCGGCTATGGAAATCTCATCAAGCAGCTGACCGGTTTTCAGTCTGATGTTGACCTTTGATCCGCTTATCTCGTAGGTACCGGTTTTTGTTACATAGCGCTCGGCAATATCCCCCTGCCGGGGACGGTATACAACCTTGTCATGATAAAATGAATACGCCGCCCCCTTTCCCCTTTCGGCGAATGGAACATCCTCCCATGTGCCGAGGACGACATCCTTGCCGATGGTGAAGGGTATCCCCTTTTCGGCCATGAAGACAAAGAACTTGTAGTTATCTCTCAAATTATAAAAATCAGGATCTTCAGACAGATCATTCAATTTCTTGTAACCGTTTGAAGCCGCATTATTCAGGGCGATAATCGCCCTCTCTTCGGCCCCGGCAATTGATGCCGCTCTTGCCTTTTGAAAATATACAAAACCCGGATTCTCGCACTTAAGCTCAAGTGCCGCGTCAAAGGACTGACCGGCCTCTACCGGAGAATTCGTTTTGAAAAGAAACTCACCTAGTTGAATATAGTACTCAGGTGAAGGGTAAAGCCTGATGGCCTCTTTTATCTGCGCTGCCGCAGCCGCGTTATCTCCGGTCGTCTTATTTTCAGAGACTGCCGTATCGAAGAGCACTTTACTGCGCTCAATCTGGGCGGCAGAGACACCCTTTCCCCCCTCATCGACAAACCGGTAGTCATAGATATCCGCCTGCTTTACCTTTTTTGCCCACGGCAGATTTAAATTCTTGAGAACCCCGTCACACGAAACCAGCGCGGTGATACACAGCATAATCAGACAAACCCGTTTCATACCATTTCTCCATTTGTATATTTATTTCCAGCAACTGCCGAAAAGGCATGCTGCACGCGCTACACATCCTTCTCAGAAGAGCCGGCGAAAACTCCGAGAAAAAGAGACCAGAAACACTGCACTATTGTGAACATCGGGATCTGCAGCGCCGACGGCAGAAGATAGATCACCGTGACCGAGGGGATCCATATCATCCAAAGCGAGATGACAAGCGAGGGGATGGTGAGGGTGAGAAATCTGCGGTCGATCGCCGCTCGGGTGCGCGCGAAAGAGAAACCGTTATCGCGCCACAGGTAGATGATGGTCAGCGAGGGGCCGCTCCAGAAGGCGGAATAGACGAACTGATCCACCAGCACCTTTTTGAATACCACCCAGAAGCCCGGCTCGGCGCCGAACATGAGAGCCTGAAGCCGGTAAAGCAGATCGACCTCGACCCCCTTGTACATCCACAGAATCACGAGAAAGACAAACTCGGAAGCGGCCTTTTTTCGCGCGATGCGCCCGAGGGCAAGCATGACAAGAAATGGTATCACCGCGCCGGAAAGCGCGGTTGAGAGCGCCGAAAAGAGAAAGCCGTACTCTTTTTTCAGCGACTCTACCGCGTCAAAGACGGGGCGCGCAGGGGCGGCGAAGAAATAGACAAGAAGTATCGTAACGGCGACGATCTGCAGGCAGATGCCCGGCAGGAGATTTTTTTTAAAACTCTGTGCCGACTGCTCGAGAAGTGGATGCTTATTCATACCGGTAACCTCTTATCGCTCCACAATCGGCATTTCGTGAGGATTGGCAAGCAAAATCAAACTGCTGTCACACGAACACGACGACAGAAAGGGGAGTTCTGTTAACAAAGATCACAAAGGGGGATTGCCGGAGAAGAACTTCATTGTATCTGCAAAAAAATAAAAAAATCTGTTTGCACTGCGGAGCACTTTCCCGCATCTGTTCACCGAATTCACCGCGCATGGTGCAGTGAACCGCTTTAGGGTTTCGGGAACCGCCCTATTCCTATTGCCTACAGGAGATAACCAATGCATCGACAGATTTTACTGACCGCAGGAATGCTCGCCTTCTCTAATCTTTTCATGACCTTCGCCTGGTACGGCCACCTGAAGACTCTCGGCTCAAAGCCGCTTATCTTCGCCATCCTTGCCAGCTGGGGCATCGCTTTTTTTGAATATCTGATTATGGTACCGGCCAACCGTATCGGTCACTCGGTACTTCGTTTTGACCAGCTCAAGATCATGCAGGAGCTCATTACCCTTTCGATTTTCGTTCCCTTCTCGATTCTTTTTCTGAAAGAGAAGGTTTCGATGAATTATCTGTACGCCTCTTTTCTCATGGCGGGCGCGGCGTGGCTGATTTTTAAAAAGTAGCGGCGCCGCTCAGACATACTCAAGCTTATACCTGAAGACAAATACATTATAAATAAGACGAACGAGCTCGCTTCTTATCGCGGCCCTGTTTGCGGGGTTGTTGAAAAGAACTATAAGGCTTTTGAAGTTCTCGATCAGTTCCGTGTCGATGCGCTGCCTGAAATCCTCGACGCCGCCGATCTCGACATTGAGCAGTTTACCGATTGCGCTGACGTGCAGCATCTTGTTCATTCTCACCTGAATCTCGAAATCATCACCGAAATTGTCGCTGTAGAAATCCCCCTTCTCTGAATTCACCAGAGCAAAGGCCATAACAAGCGAGAGAAACTCGTCAAGCGCATCGATAACCTGTATGCGCTCGTCGCCGAGTATGCGCTCGTCATCGGATAGATTTTTGTAGACCGTCTTTTTGATCGTCATCAGCAGTTCTATCATGAACGAAAAAAGCTTCTCGTACTCGATGTGCCTGGTCCGCATGTCGATAAAAACGGATTTAAAAGTTCCGCTGAGCTGAAAATACCCGTCTTTGTCATAGACCAGTTTGGTAATCATGATTTTTGCCCTTCAATTTTTCATCAACGGCGGCTGACCCGTCGTCGCGAGCGATTCATACCAGAGCCGCGAATCAGGATCTATCTGTTTTCGTTTGGATACCGCAAGCTCGATAGGCAGGTGAATAATATTGCCGTTCCACTGTCCGACAAGCATATCGGTCTTTCCCGCCATCGCCGCGTGAACCGCATACTGACCGAGCTGCGCGCAGAAGAGCGAATCGCTCTGATTGGCAGGGGCGCTGCGCACGATGTAGCTGGGGTCGATGTACTTGATATTGACCGGGATATTGCGCTGTTTAAAATAATCGCCGATTCTGTTTTTCAGAAAGACCCCGATATCAGAGAGAAGAAGGTTGCCCGAGGCATCCTTGTCCGCACCCTCGCCGTTTTTAGGCAGGTGCTCCTGCCCCGCCCCCTCGGCGACGCAGATGACCGCATGGTTCGAACGCTCGAGCCGTTTCTCGAGGTGGCGCAGAAATCCCTTCTCGCCGTCGAGATCAAACGGTATCTCGGGAACAAGAAGATAATTCACATCGTTGCTGGCGATGGTCGCATATGCCGCGATAAAACCCGAGTGGCGCCCCATCAGCTTGACAAGACCGATGCCGTTGGGCGCCCCCTTTGCCTCCACATGCGCGCAGGCAATTACATCCCCAGCAACAGAGAACGCGGTCTCGAATCCGAACGAGCGCTCGATATAGCTGATATCGTTGTCGATAGTCTTGGGAATACCGATGACCGCGAGTTTATAACCGCGCGCAAGGGCGAGCTGCGCGATGCGGTGCGCCCCCCGCAGCGTTCCGTCCCCGCCGATGGTGTACAGCACATTGACATTCATGCGCTCAAGGGCGTCGACGAGCGCATCCATATCATCGGTGCCGCCGCGTGAAGATCCGAGCACGGTGCCGCCGCTGTTGTGTATGTGCTCGACCTTAACCGGATCAAGCACGATCGGTTCATATTTATTTTCAGGCAGAAGGCCGTTATAGCCGTAGGGTATGCCGATGATGTTTCTGGCGCCATACGAATACCACGACTCCATGACGATCGCACGGATGACATCATTGATGCCCGGGCAGAGGCCGCCGCAGGTCACGATCGCGGACTTCACCTTTGAGGGGTCAAAATAGACCATCTTTCGAGGCCCCCCTTTTTCAAATGATTTGGCGCTGCCGTTGTGAATCTCGTCCACCACCTCGCGGTAGGTGACGGTATGAAGAACCCGTTCGCGTCCGTGCACAAAGACGCTGCTGGTGAGGGGGTACCTCGACTGCAGCGGCGAGGGTATTTTTTTATCGCCTAATTTTGTGATCTCTGTATCCATACGTCACGCTCCCGGTGGTCAAAGTTGCGATACACGTTCTGTTATAAAACGTATACCGGCGCGTAAAATTGTCAAATTTATCCGTTTCACTGAAATGAGCATTTAAGCGCGCCCGGTGAAGTACTAATCAGGCCGCGGCTTTCTGTCAAGACAGATGTGTTTTTGCCGCACAGATGGCGGGGGGATACCGGATAGCCGTTTTTCACGACGGATCCGGACGAGGGAGGAGATTTACCGGGGGCTGAGCCTTATCGGGGAACACACAGGATACCCGCCGCAGCCGGCAGCTCGATCGCGCAATTACTCCCTGCTTGCGGAGAGCGTAAAGAAATTAACCTCATTCTGCAGATTATCGGCCATTCTCTCTACCTGCAGCGCATTGGCCGACATCTCTTCGGATCCGGCCGAATTCACCTGCGTCAATTCGTTTATCGAGGTAATCGCGCCGACAATTTCAGCCATTGCCTTTTTCTGCTCTTCGGTGGCGCTTCTGATGATTTCAGATTGGTTGCGCACAAAAACGGCCTCGTCCGAGACGAGATTCTTGATGTCGATTTGCTGCATCATCTTGGCCTCTATCCCGCGCATAAACTCGCTGATATCCGCGACACCGTGTATGATCGTACCGATCAGTTTCGAGGTCTGCCCCAGACCCTCTGTTCCGTTCTGAATCTCCCTGATGTTGCTCTCAATAAACTGATCGATCTCCCTGATGCTCTGCGCCGTCTGTTCCGCCAGTTTCGAGATCTCCTCCGCGACGACCGCAAAGCCGCGTCCCGCCTCACCGGCTCTGGCCGCCTCGATGGTCGCGTTGAGCGAAAGAAGGTTGATCTGGTCTGATATATCGTTGATGATGCCGACGATCGCTGTCATCTTTTTTGAACTGTCGGTGATGCTGCTCATGGTGCGGTTGAGGTCGGTGAGAGACTCTTCGCCCAGGCGTGCGCTGTCGGCGATAGAAGATGAGAGGTTCGCGCTCTGTTTGATCTGGTTGTCGATATCGCTGATGCTCTCGTCAAGACGGTTTATCCCGGTAAGCAGCTTGAGCAGCCCCTCGCTCTGCCCCGCCGTTCCCGACGCGATGCTCTCGACGCCGGCCGAAACCTCTTCAGAGGTGGCAGTCGCCTCCTCGGCCGCCGCGGCCTGATTCTGCGCGTTCAGCGAAAACGATGAGGCCGTCGACGACATCTGCTTTGAGGATGAGGCAAGCTCATTAGCGACCCCCTGAATGTCGCTGATAACCCCCGATATTTTTTTTACGAATTCGGCTATGCTTGAAAGGATCATCCCCATCTCATCGTCGAGATAGTTTACCACTCGCCCCGACAGATCGCCCTCTCCGATACGCGCCATAGTATTCTTGAACTCATAAATAGGCATCAGCCTGTTGCGGATCAGATAATATACTGCGATGCCCATCAGCACCAGAGCCACAAGGGTCGCAGCAATAATGAAGCCCGCCACAAGTATCCACTGGCTCTCGAGCGATGAAAGGGGAGTTATCGCGAGACACAGAAGATTCTGCCGTTCGTTGCGGGTAAAGTAGAGCATGTAATCCTTCTTGTCCTTGCGAAACTCGATATAGTCGCGTGTCTTATCCGTCACCATTTGTTCAAAGTAGGGTTCCTCAATAATTGAGCCTCCCACCAGCGAGTTGTTCGGATGTATGATGATCGTACCGTCGAACCGCGCGACCAGAATATATCCATCCTGCCCCATCTTAAGGTTTTTCAGATAGAGATTATTGTCGATGCGCTGGTTAAGCGTCTGCATATTGCCGAGGCTATTGCTCACGAATTGCGTCAGAAGTTTCATCTGTTCCGCATAATCCCTCTTGTGATAATGGTAGCTCATCGCGTATACCGAGGGTACCAGCAGCACCATGAAGAAGGCGAAATAGTCGATGATCAGGAAGGTCAGCGTCAGCGCGAGCCGGAAGTGCCGCTGATTACCTGTATGCCCCTCGCGGTTAAAGATGCCCGTACGGGCCACCCTGCGGTTGATAAGGTCTATCGCGAGAAAATAGAGTGTACCCACCGTCAGCACATTGACCACACCCAGCACGTAAAAGACAAGCCGCTTGGAAAATGAGGGGTCGTACCGCAGAAAGAAAAAGATAATCGCCAGGGGCATGAGTATGGCCCAGGTGATACAGCCGCTCAGCGCGCGTTTGCCCGGCGCCTCGAAAAACCGTTTCCGCGCGGACTCGTACTCTTCGTCAGTGAACGCTTCATTTCTGATGAGTCTGCCGAAATAGTGCATAACCGGGGTAAAGAAAATGCGCAGCTGCGTCAGCGTAACCATAATAGCGGCGCCGACAACGGCGACGATGATCAGCGAAAAGATTATAATTTCCTTTCCCGAGATGTGAAGGACGAGAAACGAAGTAATGACGGTAACGGGAACGTGAATCAGATAGGCGATCAGATCGGTGGCGATGAAAACATTGCGGGGATACGAGCTGAGTAGGTCCGCTTCATTCTTGTTCATCTGTATGCTCCACTAGCAGTTCAGTGCGGTATAGATAATCACTCTATCCGTGACAGCAACAGGCGCCCAACGGCGCTGCGTATAAATGTAATTTAATTACAAAAAATAATTCAAGCGCAAAAACTCTCTTTGTACAAAATATTTGGCGGGAATCACAATGCAGTTTGTCTGTGCCGCCGAAAACACCGCCGCCTATAGCAGATCCACGGGATCCACGTCGATTTCGAAGTAGACGCCCGCGAAGGGCGGCAGCTCCCTGAGCGCCCGGCGAAGCGGCGCGATGTCACCCGACTTGATGACAATCTGCCACCTGTAGTTTGTCGCAATACGTTCGTAAGGGGCCGGGGCGGGTCCGAGGACGATATTCTTCTGAGCGTCGAGCCATTTTCTGAGCAGCTGAGCCGCACCCGATGCGGCCTCAAGAACCCTGCTCTCGTCCTTGCCCCGAAAAACGATCCGCACGAGGCGCACAAAGGGGGGATACCCCGCCTCACGCCGTTTTGCTATTTCGTCATTGTAGAAGCTGATATAATCGCTGCGCACCACACTCTCCCAGAATGCGCCCTCGCCGCACATCGACTGAATCACCACCCTGCCCGGCTTGTCAGCGCGCCCGCAGCGGCCCGAGACCTGCACCAGAAGTGAGAATGTCCGTTCAAGCGCGCGAAAATCGGGAAGCGCCAGCCCCATGTCGGCCGCGAGCACACCGATGAGCGTCACATTCGCAAAATCGAATCCCTTCGCCACCATCTGCGTGCCGATAAGAATATCGAAGTGCCCCTGCTCCATGCCGCTGATGGCAGTGTCGTAATCCTTCTTCGAGCGCATGCTGTCGCGATCCATCCGCTTGACCGCCAGCGCGGGAAACTCACGCTCGATCTGTTCTTCGATCGACTGTGTGCCGCTGCCGAGCGTGATCAGCGAATCCTCTTTACAGTAATCGCACCGGGGACTCATCGGACGCTTGTATTCGCAGGTGTGGCAGATCAGAAATCCCCCCCTGTGAAGCGTCAGAGGAATCGAGCAGTCCGGGCACATCTGGCGCTTTTTGCAGCTGGTGCAGTAAACCACCGGCGCAAAGCCCCTGCGGTTGAGCAGAAAGATCGCCTGATTGCCCTCACGCGTCTGTTCAAGCGTCAGCGCACGCAGACGGGGGGAAACGGTCTCGTCCGTTTCTACAATCTCGACCTCGGGAAGCCTCGCACTGCCGTAGCGCTCGGCAAGCGTTGCCAGGTGAATCGGCCCCTTCGTTGCCGAGTAGAAACTTTCGAGAGAGGGGGTCGCGGACCCCAATACAACTTTGCATCCTTCAATCTCGCTTCTGAACGTTGCCACGCGTCTGGCATTGTAGCGGGGTGACGATGAATCCTTGTACGAGTGGTCGTGCTCCTCGTCGATGACGATGAGTCCCAGATCGGGAGCCTGAAGAAAAACGGCCGAGCGGGTACCGACGACAATGTGTTTTTCTCCCGCGAAAAATCTGCACCAGCAGTCCAGGCGGTAATTGGGCGATGTCTCGCTGTGGTAGAGCACAAGGTCGTTTCCGAAGACGCGCTCGAAGCGGGTATAAAGCTGTGTCGAAAGCGATATTTCCGGTACCAGAAAGATAACCGATCTGCCCCGAGAGAGAACCTCCCTGCACAGCGATATGTACACCTCGGTCTTTCCGCTGCCGGTGATGCCGTGCAGAAGATGAATTCTCGCATCCGAGGCGAGTATCTCATCACAGGCTCGCTGCTGAACGGGTGAGAGTACCGGCGGGGCGGCCGTTTCACGCGCACTCTGGGCGACGCGGTGCTTGCGGCTCTTTCCCGAGGGCAGCGCGCACTGGTATACATCACCCAGTTTCGCCACATACCACGCGCCGATTGAGCGCGCAAGGGAGATGAATTTATCATTAAAGATCGCTTCGCTGTCAATTACCGAAGTAACGGGACGGATTGCCGCAAGGTCGGGGCGGGTCTCGTGCACTGCGGTGACGAAGCCGACAACATTGCGTCCGCCGAAGGGGATTATAACGCGCATTCCCGTTTTCAGCGCCATATCCGCCGGCACTTCATAGGTGTACGCCATATCGACAGGGGCCTGGGGTACTATCTCCGCGAAGCGCTTATTCATCGAGCGTACTTTTCACCAGCTTCAGCGTCTCCCACGCCGGGCGTTTGAGCTCGGGCGTCTGTATCATCGCAACCGGATGGGGTACCTCAAACCAGTTGCACTGTGGAGATTTTTTGCGCACCCGCCGCAGGGGCAGCATGTCGCCCATCACCAGCACCGTCCTGGGGTTGACGAGCTCTATCTCTTTTTCAAGGATATGCATGCAGTTGTCGTAAAACTCGCTGGGGCGGACGGCCTCTTTTAAAGTGCATTTGAGAAGGTTCGTGATATAGGCATTTTCGGGTTCAATCAAAAGGGCGTTCTTCAATATTTTAAAAAGAATATCCTTCGACTCTTTCTTGAAATATGTCAGCTCGAATGATGACAGGAGCGCGGGCGGGTTAAGTACGATCATAAGACGTCCCGATCCGTTTCCGAAAGGCATCTTGCGCTCGCCCGTCCCGCTGCACATACTGCACGATTCGATTATCGAACGGATATCGTTGCCGTCCGGCGCCGCTTTTGGTACACTCCGGGCATTTTCTGGAAAACCCTTCTCAAAAAAACCGCCGAGATACGAGCGCTCCGCCTCATCCCTGAAACGAAGCGGTGACGAGAGGCGCAGGCACTGCGCCAGCGATCCGAGCAATTCAGGTCTGGCGCTCATCTTGTCACTTCTATATTATATTGTTTTATTTTTCGATGCAGATTTGTCCGCTCTATGCCCAGCTCTTTTGCTGCGGCCGTCACATTGAATTCGACAGAGGCCAGCACCTTCGAGATGTAATCCTTCTCGAATTCCTCTTTCGCCTGCTTCAGATTCGACTTGTCCGAGCCTGAAAAATCGGTAAAGGTGTCGGGCGACTCCATGTATTTTGAAATATCCTCCCCATTTATCACCTCACTGGGAACCATGATATAGACGCGCTCGAGAATGTTCTTCAGCTGCCGCACATTGCCGGGCCAGGGGCACTCGCTGAGAAAATTCATGCCGCTGTCAGAAATCTGTTTCTCGCCGATTCCGTGCTCTTTTGAAAAAAGGGAAAAAAAGTGGTTCACGAGAAGCGGTATGTCGCTCTTCCGTTCGGCAAGGGAGGGAAGCACAACGGGAATTACATTCAAACGGTAGTATAAGTCCTCACGAAAGAGACTCTGCGCGACAGCCCTCTCCACATCGATATTGGTCGCCGATATTATACGCACATCAACTTTGATGAGCTCATTTCCGCCGACGCGCTCAAGCTCGCTCTCCTGGAGAACACGAAGAACCTTCGCCTGCGCCGAGGCGCTCATGTCGCAGATCTCGTCAAGAAAGAGCGTCCCGGTGTGCGCCGACTCGAATTTTCCCATGCGCTTTGACACCGCACCGGTAAAAGCCCCCTTCTCATGACCGAAGAGTTCGCTTTCGATAAGCTCGTCGGGAATAGCGGCGCAGTTCACTTTTACAAAGGGTTTATCGCTTCGTTTAGATTTTCTGAAAATCGCTTTCGCGACAAGCTCTTTGCCTGTGCCGTTTCCGCCGGTGATGAAGACGCGGGCATTAGTCGCCGCGGCGCGGTCGATCGTCTCGCGCACATTCTGCATCCCCTGCGAATTTCCGATCATGATCTCGTCCGGTTCGGCGCGGTCTTTGAGAATGCGGTTCTCACGGCGGAGACGCGTTGCCTCGATCGCGTTATTCGAGATAGTGACGATGCGCTCCATCGTCGGCGGCTTCTCAATAAAGTCGTAGGCGCCGAGCTTTGTCGATTTCACCGCAGAGTCTATCGACCCGTGGCCGGAGACCATAACCACGGCAACCTCAGGCTGCAGCTTGCGGATCTTTGCCAGAAGCTCGAGGCCGTCACAGTCGGGAAGCCACAAGTCAAGAAACACCAGGTCGAGCTCATTTCTCTGAATCTGCACGAGGGCGCTTGCCCCGTCAAGGGCTTCATAGACGATGTGCTCCTCATCGTGAAGAATCTGGCTCATCACTCGCAGAATATTCGGTTCGTCATCAACAACAAGAATCTTAGCCATCGCTTCTCTCCACAGGCAGTGTGATCACAAATTCAGCGCCGTGCCCCGAATTGCGGCAGAATATTGAACCATCATGCTCAAGAATTATTTTTTCAACAATCGCAAGCCCAAGCCCTGTACCGTTTGCCTTTCTTGAAAAGGTCGGCTCGAACAGACGGTCCATATCCCCCTCGGGAATTCCGGGGCCGGTATCCGAAATTACAAGCACCACGCTGCTCTCATCGAGAGTCGTGCTGATCACCAGCGATCCCTCATAGCGCATCGCTTCAATCGCATTTTTGAAGATATTTATCAGCGCCTGGCGCAGCATCATCTTATCGAGATTAAGAGGGGGAATCGCATGTGCAAAATGGGTGCGGAAGAGGATCTTCTCATGGCCGTGAAAAAATTTCACACAGCCTTCCACAATTTCGTGCAGGCTTTCACGTTCCAGTTTCACCTGCGGCAGCCGCGCATATTTCGAAAACTCGTCAAGGATCCGCTGCAGGGCATCGACCTCTTCGATTATCGTCTCTGTCCCCGTGCGGATCACCGCCTCGATATTATCGTCACCACCCAGATATTTTTTACGGATGCGTTCCGCCGAAAGCCTGATCGGCGTCAGGGGGTTCTTGATCTCGTGCAGAAGCTTCGATCCGACCTCTTTCCACGCGGCAAGCTTCTGGTTATGCAGCATGAGTTTTCTTCCCCCACGCAGCTGGCGCACCATAGAATTGAAAGAGTCATACAGCAGCGATATCTCATCCGAAGTCGTACGGCGAAGTTCGATGGAGAAATCCCCCTTCGCCACATGGTTTGCCGCGTCGGCAAGCTCGAGAATGGGATAGGCGATACCCTTCGAAAAATAATAGCTCAACAGCAGCGCAAGAACCACGACTGCTATCGAAAGTACCAGCAGAAAAATCCCGATCGTGGTGCGCACGTAGGGCACGAAAAAGAGCCGCTGCTCATAACGCACGCGCGCCTTTTCGAACGAGTCAAGCGATTTGAAGAGCATGTCGGGAATTTCGCGATCGATAACGACCAGCGTGTTTCCGATATTTGTCGTGCCGATCACAAAAAATTTGCGGTCGATGGAAACCTTATACAGATGCGTCCCCGCATGGGGTATCGACTCACGGATAAATTCATCCACACCGGAGCTTCCCCTGCGCAGGGGCTGTACACCCTCTCCCGAGTATGAGTAGACCGACAAACCGTCACCGCGATGCAGTGACAGCATTGCGCTGTTTTCAAGCGACTGCGGATTGTCAAATTGAAGAAGACCGCGTGTGTGGAGCGCCGTTATGAAGGTGAGCTCCTCTTCGATATCGTCCGGAATGCGGTCTATCTGCTGGCGTACCATCCTGACCGATTCACTCATATTGCTCTGTGAGTCATCGACAAACAGCTCTGATATTGCCTTGTTGATGATATTGCTGGTGATCAGCACGATCGGCAGCGTCGGCACCACCGCGATGGTGAGCATCCCGATCATAATCTTCGTACGTATGCCGGTCGATCGGATGTTGAAGTCGGCACTGATCTTGCGCCTGAAGGTAATGATAATGAAATAAACCGCGATAATTACGGGTATGGCCATGACAAGATTGAGGAAATAACCGTCAAGAGAATCTGATCCTGAACGGGAGGGCATAAGCCCTACAATAAGAATCGTTGAAAGAAGGAAGAGCCCTGTTATTACAAAGAAATCCTGAAACTGCCCTCGACGGGCAGCTTTACGCGCCGACTTATTTAAAGTCATTTTGTATCATTGCAGCCAGAGCATCCACGATCTCATGCTCCCGATCGCCCTCTGCTCTGATAAGAAGCTGGGTGCCGTTGGTTATACCCAGAGCCAGCACACTCATGATAGATTTCGCATTGGCCTCAGATTTGTCTTTTACAAGAAAAACCTCACACTCATACTTCATCGCCTCTTTCACAAGCATCATAGCCGGACGGGCATGAACCCCCGAATCACTGGTTACCTGCACTATCTTCTCTGTCATTATTCCTCTCCGACGAAATCCAGTTTTGAATCTTCTGATCCAGCTCCTGCGCAGTATGAATGCCGTATTTTTTCATGCGCTGATTTAGCGCTGCCGTTTCGACAATCACCGGGATATTTCTCCCTGGACGAACCGGTATCACCACATACGGTAATCGCACACCCAAAATCTCATGCCAAGATTCATCCAATCCCAGCCTGTCATACAGCTTGCTCTCATCCCAATATTCCAGCTCACAGACAAGTTCAATTCTTTTTTTATGTTTTACTGAACGAATCCCGAAAATATCCTTCACATTGATGATCCCCAACCCTCTGATCTCCATGTGGTGCTGTACGATTTCTGAACCGGATCCCAGAAGCGTTTCATCTTCGATCCGCTTAATGGTAACTATATCATCGGCGACAAGACGATGCCCTCTTTCGATAAGCTCAAGTGCCGTTTCACTCTTGCCCACGCCGCTCTTTCCGAGCAGAAGCACCCCCAGGCCGTAGACATCGACGAGCGTCGCGTGTGTGGACAAAACAGGCGCGTGCGCCTCAAGGATAATCGCGTTCAGGCTTGTGATGAAGTTAGTCGTCCCCAAGTCGGAAAGAAGAACGGGGACGCTTTTTTGTTTCGCGAATTCTATAAAAATATCCGGCGGGTAGTCACCATGAGTGAAAATACAGCAGAATATCTCGTACGAAAAGAAGCGCTCCAGAATTGCCTTCAGCTCATCGGCATTATAGGCCCGCAGGTAAGCAGACTCGCCCTTGCCGAAAATCTGGATACGGTCAAAGGCGAAATAGTCATAAAACCCCGACAGGGGCAGACCGGGCCGGTTCACATCAGGATCACGAATCTCCTTTTTCAACCCGACGGCCCCCGTAAGGCTCTTTGCTCTCAGCGAATACTGCGGGTGATCTTCGAGAAGATCACCTATGATTATCCTCTGACTCAAGCGGGTACCACCAGCCGCTGACGCTTTGAATTTACCAGAAGATTGATGCAGGATGTTTCAATATTAAAAAAAGGAGAAACGCCCTCACCGCCTTGCGCCAGGGCCTCGTTGAGCGTGAACATCGCGACAGAATCTCCGCTCTTGTGAAAGGTCAGCACGGGGTCTGTCGGTGACGCCTCATTGACCGCCACTTTAAAAAGCGAGACGCTCTTTTTCTGATCCCCCCCCGTAATCTCTTCGTCAACCATGTACATCTGGCCGCCCTTGTTGAAAAGCGCCGAATAACACCTCACCTGCGACTCCTTCTCGATAGAGGCCGCTTTTGTAAAAAAGAAATAATCCTTTGAGTCCATCTTCATTTCGAGATAGGCCTCTTTATAATCAACAGGCTTGATGAAAGCCTCTTCTACATCCACCTCAACAAGCTTTTCCCTGTTCATGTCGATGACCGGCAGCTGGTTGAGCCCGGTTTTCGATTTATGATCCTGCAGCTTCTCTTTGTGTTTCTTTACCTGATTGTCAAGAACATCGAGAAGAACGTCAAATGCCGAAAAGAAATCGCCACCCTTCTCTGACGCATAAAACCGGGCACCATCAGCATTGATAATGATTTCGACAAACGTATCCAGTTTCTCCTGCCAGTATACGATCTGTATATCGATGATCTGGTGAAAATACTTTTCAACCCGGGAAACTTTACTCTCGGCGAATTCTCTCATTCGATCGGTTACGGTTACGTGCCTTCCGGTAATCTTTAGTTTCATGCTAGTTCTCCATTTTGTAATTATTGATGCGCTTGCGCTTGTTTGACGGGGGGATATTCAATATTCCCCGGTATTTTGCCACTGTCCTCCTTGCTGTGTGAATACCCGCCTTCTGCAGACGGGCCACGATCTCTTCATCGGTGAGGGGGGAAACGGACTCCTCACCGTTTACGATATCCTGTATCAATTTAAGCACATAATCTGAAGATTGCTCGCCATTTTCGGACTGTAATTTGGAAACGAAGAAATATTTCAGTTCGAAGACCCCCCACTTTGTCCGGACGTACTTGTTCGTGGCGGTACGGCTGATGGTCGACTCGTGAAAACCGGTCATCTGCGCAATTTCGGCATACACAAGAGGCCGCAGATTGCCCGGACCCCGTTTAAGGAAGCTGCGCTGGCACTGCATAATCGCCATCGAGACCTTCATAAGTGTCTCTCTTCGCCCTGCAATATTTTTCATCAGCATTCTGGCTGACGAGAGCCGCTCACGCAGGTACTCCTTCGTCTTCTTGTCCGTGGTTCGTTCTTTTGCAATTTCGCGGTAATACTGGCTGATCTGCAATCGGGGAAGCCCGCTGTCAAGGTAGGTGAGAAGAACCTCGTCATCCGCCAGCACCACTTCTATCTCAGGGTTCACATAGCGGATTGAGTTACGCGAATATTTTCGTCCGGGATAGGGATCTAGCGTCTGGATAAGCGCAACCTTCTGCACGACATATTCCAGAGGAACTCCCATCTTTTTGGCAGCACGTTCGTAAAATAGCGACGAGATATCGTCAAAATAACCGTCAATCAGAAGCTGAAGATCGGTATCGGCAGGGTAGAGTATCCTTGCCTGAAGAAGAAGGCTCTCACAGACCGAGGCGGCTCCGCAGCCTGCCGGGTCAAGGCGGGAGATTATTGAAAGGGCCCTCAAAAGTTCACGCTCACCGATACCGAATCTGCTGCGTGTAGAGGCGAAGTCATCACAGAAAAAACCGTTTTCGTCAAGCAGGCTCACCACCACCTGCAGAGTCTCCAGCATCTCCTCCGGCTCATCGAGCAGACGGATCTGCGCCGAAAGATGATCGCTCAGAGACTCATCACGCGCAAAGACATCCTCGATTATCCGCTGCTTTTTATCCTCATCGTACTCACCCGACAGTCCCACATCACTCGCGTCAGCAAAATTGATGAGATCATTCTCGATAGACTCATGCCGCGACTCATCGCCGGACAGCTGCTTTTCAATATCATCAGCAATCGAAGGAATATCATCTGTCAGAGACTCTTCGGGTTCCAAATCTGAAAGCTCTTCGAGAACGGGATTTGTCTCAAGTTCAGAGGCAATCGTCTCAGCGAGCTCGACAGTGGACAACTGCAGCATTTCGATTGACTGCCGCAACGACTGTGTCATGGCCAGCCGCTGCGACTGCTTTAGACCAAGAGATACTGAAAGCGCCATTCACAAACCTCATTATCTCCAGGAACCTTTCCGACTCCCCGGCCACACCTCCGGCCGAAAGAAACTCCCAGGGTTTTTCCAATATAACCTTGCTACCTCATTTTTCAAGCACGTTTCGATCCCCCGTCGCTTTTAAGGGGTGCGGGGGGGATGTGTGCCGATGCCGGAAGGGCTACTTCCTGCGCAGGCAGGAGGCTTTGATGAAGCCATCGAAGAGCGGATGGGCCTTTGTCGGTTTGGATTTGAACTCGGGGTGGTATTGTGTGGCAAAGTACCAGGGGTGCGAGGGAAGCTCTATTGTCTCGACAAGACCGCTTTCAGGGTTCATCCCCCCGAAGCGCATACCGTTTTGCTCAAAAACTTCTTTATATCTGGTGGTAAACTCGTACCGGTGGCGGTGGCGCTCATGGATTATCGGCTCACCGTAAATCTCGCGAATCCCGGAACCCTCTGCAAGCTCACAGGGAAAAGAGCCCAGCCGCATGGAGGCGCCCTTGCCGGTGACAGCCTTTTGCTCTTCCATAATTGATATTACCGGATTTTTGCATACAGGATCAAATTCGCACGAATTCGCATCCTCAAGACGGCAGACATTGCGCGCGAACTCAATCACCGCGGTGTGAAGTCCCAGACAGATGCCGAAGAAGGGGATATTATTCTGGCGGGCATAGCGTATCGCCATGATCTTTCCCTCGATTCCCCGCGTACCGAAACCGCCGGGAACCAGAATACCGTCCACCTTTTTGCCGAGATCATCGAGCAGTGCGGGATCCTTCTCGATATCTTCGGAGTCAATTCTGACCAGATCCAGCCGAACCTGATTGGCGACCGCTCCGTGAAGAAGCGCCTCGAAAACCGACTTATAGGCATCCTGCAGCGAGATATACTTGCCGACCACCGCGATGGTGACTTCGCGCTGCGGATTGTGATAGCGCTCGAGAAAAACTCGAAACTCGCCTATCGAAAGTTCGCTCGCCTTCATTGCGAAGCGCTCCAGCACAATTTCGTCGTACCCGTTTTCATGGAGCATAAGGGGGATATCATATATCGATTTGCTGTCGATAGCCGGTATCACATTTCTCTCTTCAACGTTACAGAAAAGAGCGATCTTTTTGAGCATATCGCCGTCGGGCATCCTGTTTGCGCGGCACAGAAGAATATCCGGCAGAATACCCGTCTGCATGAGCTCTTTTACCGAGTGCTGCGTCGGTTTGGATTTCATCTCACCGGCAACGGTTATCGAGGGTATCAGGGTAAGGTGGATATTAATCGCGCGCTTTGAACCGAGTTCCATTTTGATCTGGCGGATCGCCTCGAGAAAGGGAACGGACTCAATGTCGCCGACCGTACCGCCGATCTCAACGAGCACAAAATCAACCGGCGATTCGCGGGCAACATCAAAGATTCTCTTCTTGATTTCGTCGGTTATGTGGGGAATAACCTGCACGGTTCTTCCGAGATAGTCGCCTCTGCGTTCGCGTTCGATAACCGAAAGGTATATCTGACCGGTCGAAACCGAGTTTTTGCGGGTCAGTTTTGAATTGGTATAGCGCTCATAGTAGCCCAGATCCAGGTCGGTCTCCGCGCCGTCATCTGTTACATATACTTCACCATGCTGAAAAGGACTCATCGTTCCGGGATCGATATTCAGATAGGGATCCATCTTCAATATCGATATCGAATAACCGTGGCCTTCCAGCAGAAGACCTAAAGAAGCAGTCGCTACCCCTTTCCCCAGCGAGGAGCACACCCCGCCTGTAATGAATATGTATCTGGTGTTCTCGGCCATGACAACGCTCCGTTTTTTTCAAACTTGGAAGGGGGCCTCGCAAAGTCAATGATCATTTGACGCCCAATTGTTAAATCTATGTGACATCTTTGACCCGATGATTTCGAAGAACTTTGAAATGATTTGACAATATGGATGCGCAGCTCATATACTACACTGGCTTTTGAGCCAATACCATTACAATATTCTAAAGAGGCGCGTCATGCAGGAAAAAAGAAAATTCCCCCGTTTTGCCTGTCTGCTCAAAGCGCGCTTTTCGTACGCCCTTGAGATTCCCGCATCAGAAGAGACACCCCTGAAATACAAAAAGACGCACGGAAGAATCCTCGACATCAGCAAGGGCGGTATTTTTATCGCGACCGATGCCAAGTGCGGCCTCAATGTGCCGGTCACTGTCACCTTCAAAACAGAAAAAAGAGTCTATGTGTGCATGGGATCGATTGTGCGGACGGGACTTCTTCGCAACAACCCCTCTGACTCTGCGAGGAAATACAAAGAGCTGAAGATTCGCGAGGCCGGCTACATCGCCGTTGAATTCGACACCCCGATCCAGGACCTCGAAGTACAGGATCTATCGCAGGATTGATGCGTAACAAAGAATGAGAACTGATTTTATATATATCGATGACACCTCGCAGATTGATACTTCGAAGACCACTGTCTACGATCTTAACAAGCGTTATGTCGATTCGAAGGGCAATCTCTACGGGCTGAAGTATAACCGGCAGAGCCGCAAAGTCGAGGTTGTGCGGCTGCTGCGAACCACAAGCGACAGGGCCGGGACAATACGATCCCGCATGATTGAAAACAGACGCGCAAATATGAGCGCACAAAACGTGCAAGAGAATCGGGAAGATGTGCCGCCTGCCGACGGCGATGAAGAATATACCGCGGATCAGCATATTGAAGATTCACAATCTGTGCCCTTCACAACGGAAGCGGATGAAGATTCCCCCGCAAACCTCCCTGCAGGGGAAGCCGATACGAGCGATTACACTTTCCCGGACACTGAACCATTTCTGCCCGACCGTCTCGTACAGCAGCTTTTTGAGGCGGTTAAGCTGCATAAGGAGCGCTTTTCCACTATTAACAGCAACATCAACAAGGCTCAGGTAATCACGCACCAGGACCGGCAGAAACACAACGACTTTGAAGATCTTAAACGGACGCTGGAGATAGAAGCATACAAGAAAATTGACGAGATATCAACAATCCAAAAGGAGCTTCTCGAGTACCCCCGCCCGGTTTCGTATTATATTCCCAGGCTTTCACGGTCTGCGCAGAAGATGCTCCAGTCGATTTCCAATGAGAAAAGCAAAATAAGATTCATTCTTTTCTGTGAGATTAATGACTTCTTCAGAGAGACCTACAAAATATTTCTTACGGTACTGGACCGCTATCAGGAGCTCATAACAAGGGCGGAGAACACAGACGACAGGATTAAGGCGTCGCAGAGAAAACAGTTTCTGGCTGATGCGCTTACGACTCTTTCCAATACACGGCTTGATGTGCATGGAATACTGTCTAAGCTTCGAATGCTGGATGAATATCTCAAGAACCCGAAGAATTTCACCTCTTAACCGGATCGGCAGGGGTGCTTCCCCCGTTTCGCAGAATCTCTTCCGCATAAATTTTCAGTTTTTTAGAGACTTTGACGGGTTCCAGGTGGATCCTGGGTGTCTGCGGAGCTTCCCCCTTCCCCTCTGAAAGAAGACGTTTGAAAGCATAAATCATTCTTTCAAAAATCTCGTTAACCTTTGCCGTGCTTCCCGACATTTTGTAGTACTTGAACGCGGCCAGAGGCTGCCGTTTCTCATAGTATAAAAGGTCACCGATACGCTCCAGTCCGTCCTTGTAGCCTGTCGCGATGAAGAGTTTTTCCGCTTCAGTGTACTTCTCTTCGTTAAAAAACTGATTTGCCTTGCGAATAAGCTCGGCGCGCTGTTTCGGATCCATTCATCACCTGCATGCGGGGTTCACCGAGAGGACATAAACGGGCGCGAGTTTACCCGAAGCCTCGGCTCCGTCAAAAAGCCCCTTTGTCTCAGTGTTAATTGTTCCGCTGTTATATAATTCGACCCATGTCCGCAAAAACTGAACAGATTCCGGAACGTAACTCCAGTGCCAACGCTCCTCTGAATACCCCGAGTCCCTCCCCGCAGTATAAGGGCGGTAGAAACCAAAACGCGCCGCATTCTTCTCGAGCCAGGCGAAGAGAACCGCCCCGTCCCCTTTCTCATAGTAGGAATTTGTCAGTTTATTTATATCAAAGTCCGTTCCCCAATGGTGACGTGAAGTTCCCGGCATCGACGAGAACTCGAGAATTTTGACGGCCCGCATATAGGGGTCGGGAAGCGCCGCTCTGAGATCCTTTCCCTCGACCCTGACCGAACCGTTGAACTTGTTGTTCCATATCTGGCGCTGATCCTCAAAAGTGCGCGTCGAGCTCTGCACCCACAGCGGGATATTCGGATATTCAGCATGAAAGGCATCGATCATAATCTGCAGTGCGCGCGCGGTGCTTCTGCGCAGATAGTGACGCCTTCCATCGGTGGCGATGCCAAAATCATTGATGCAGACAAAGAGCGGATGCCGCTGCGGATCAAACTTACCGCCGAGATAGTTATCCGGTGAAATATCGCCGTAGAGATCCCCCGGCGCCGTTTGAGCGGATTCGCCCTGCCCCGCCATAAGCGGCGTAACCGCCGAGATACTCTTGCCCGATTTTCTGGTACAGCCGGATGGGGCAAAGAGAAACACAACAAGCAGGATTATCGCAGGATAAAGAAGGCAATTTCGTTCTTTCGGCATGTCTGGATACTCTCTCCAGTGGGCACTGCGTCATTTGCGGTACCGGAATATGTGCAAACACACGGCCACGAAGAGATCAGGGCCGGCGCACAAAAAATGAACTACCTTTTCGCAGCGGATGATGTCAAGGTAAAAAGATCGGATATTGAGCTGCTGCCCCGACTCTGTGAATAATATAACAGGCATATACTACATCGATTGGCAATGTATGTTTTAACGCTGTGCGCCTGAAAGACTTTAATAACGGAATCGTATTTTTCACGACACTCTGAATTTTTCCAAAAAAAAATTGTTGACGATTGTGAAGTTATTTTGCAATTTGTTATCACTCACTAACAATGAGTGCTAACAAAACCTTTCAGGAGGAAAATTATGTTACCAGCTTACACAATGCTCCATGAGCTTGGTTCAATTCTTGATACTTTTGTCGAACCGGGCTACAAGAACGACTACCTTCAGCTGAACTATTTTGAAGAGAATGACAAGGTCAAGGTACGGTTTAACCTTCCCGGTGCATCAATCGAGGATATCGATCTGCAGCTCGAGAATAACGTGCTGAAGATTTCGTTCGAGAAAAAACCGGGTGATGCAGAGGCACGCTTCATCAGAAGAGAACGCCCTACAGGAACATTCTCAAAAGCAATCAGAATGCCCTACAGGGTCGATCCGGACAAAGTAAGTGCGTACGTCAGAGACGGTGTGCTCTACGTGACACTTGAAAAAGCCGAAGAGGCAAAACCCAAAAAGATCGAGATTAAGTAAGCGGAGGAATCTATGAATACCCAGACAGCACAAGCGGCAGTTGAGCACATTTATATCAGCCCTTTCACCGATATCGTCGAGGAGGAAAACGGCTTTAAACTGATCGCCGATATACCCGGGGCTGAAAAAAGCAAACTTTCACTCTCTGTCGAAAACAACAGCATTGAGTTTTCAGCCGAAACCGGCAGCGAGTTCAACGAACACAATAGCGGCGTTTCAGAGGGTGCAGTGTACACCTATCGCAGATCCTTCAGGCTCGGCGACGAGATCGACACCTCGAAAATCGAGGCGGCGTACGATCGAGGCACACTGACCATCACTCTGCCCAAGAGCGAACACGCACAGGCAAAAAAGATCAGCATAGAGAACCACTAAAGGTTTTAACATAGAGAGAAGAGAGAAAAAAAATAGCGGCGCAGCGCGCCGCTATTTTTTTCAGAGAGACCGGGCATTGAAAACCCGGTCTGTTAGAAAGCTATCTTTAAGCAAGCAAATCGATAGTATTACCCATAGCTTCGTTTTCAACCCGTAACGCGAGTGAATAGCCCAAAGTCTTCTGATCGGAATTAATTCGTGCATCGGCTATTGACTTCAAAAGGTCACCCATCTCCTGAATTCCGGCTCCTGTTCTCTGCAATGAAGCGACATCCATAAAGCCTCCTTCTGTACAAGCCCCTGATAACAAATGGATCGTCGGCTATTGCAAAAAGCTTTAGAATTTTTTGAAAAAAAAGTACGAATAAAAAAAGGTTTTCGCCAGCGGGTAAAAATGAGAAACGGCGCCTTCAGGAAAAGTAAAGCGGAGGGCGCCGGTTCTCATTTCGCATAACTTCAGGCTTTTGCCGCCCGAAAGCCTCAGCTGACTTTGCCGCCTATCATGCGGTGGTAATCCTGTATCTTGCAGATTGAAATCTGCTGATTCTGCTTCATGTAGAGCATTGACTCAATCGCGATGCGAATCGCATCGGAAGTGGTGATTATGGGTATGCGGCACCGTATCGCGACCTGGCGGATTGTGAGCGAATCCTTCGACGACTTGTAATTACCGGGTGTGTTGAGCACAAGGTCGATGGCGCCGTTTTTCATCCGGTCGATAATATTCGGTCTCCCCTCATCAATTTTGTGTATTTTCTCGCAATGTATGCCGCTTTTTGTAAGAAAATCCGCCGTTCCGCTTGTCCCCGCAAACGTATATCCGCTGAGAGAAAGTCTCTCAAGATACGGAAGAAGCGACTCCTGTGAAGCTTTATTGAGAGAGACAAAAACCATTCCCGAAAAAGGCAGACGGTCGCCGCTTGCGAGTGCTGCTTTGTAAAACGCCTCATGCAGATTAGAACCGATACCCATGACCTCGCCGGTCGATTTCATCTCGGGCGAAAGAAGAGTGTCGACACCTGGAAACTTATTGAACGGAAGCACGACCTCTTTGACGCAGATATAGGGAATTTCGATCCTATCCGTGAGTCCCATATCACGCAGCCTCGCGCCGAGCATGAGTTTGAGCGCAATTTTCGCCACCGGTATTCCCTTCGCTTTTGAGACAAATGGAACTGTCCGTGATGCGCGGGGGTTGACTTCAAGGATATAGAGATTATTCTTCTGAATCGCAAACTGGATATTGATAAGTCCGCACACTCCGAGCTCGAGGGCAAGAATTCTCGTCTGCTCTTCTATCCGTGCAATCATCTCCTTTTCAATACCGAGCGGGGGGATAACACAGGCCGAGTCACCCGAGTGTATACCCGCCTGTTCAATATGGCGCATGATCGCCGCGACATAGACATCACTGCCGTCACATAATGCATCCACATCCACCTCAAGCGCATTCTCGAGAAAGCGGTCGACAAGCACCGGATGCTCGGGCGAAAGATCAACCGCAGTATGAATGTATTCGACAAGGCTCTCTTCATCGTAGATGATTGCCATTGCGCGTCCACCGAGAACGTACGAAGGGCGCACAAGAACCGGATAGCCGATATTCGCGGCAATTGAAAGTGCGTCGTTTCTCGTGTAGGCGATGCCGTTTTCGGGCTGTGCCAGACCGAGTTTTTCAACCAGTGCGGAGAACTTTTCACGATCCTCGGCACGGTCGATCGCGTCTGGGGAGGTTCCCAGTATTTTTACGCCGTTTTCAAGAAGCTGCCGCGCAAGTTTGAGTGGTGTCTGCCCCCCGAACTGTACAATGACTCCTTCAGGCTGTTCCTTGCGGTAAATGTGAAGAATGTCTTCGAGAGTGAGAGGCTCGAAGTAGAGTTTGTCAGAGGTATCATAGTCGGTAGAGACTGTCTCGGGATTAGAATTGACCATAATCGATTCGTATCCCGCCTCCTCAAGCGCGTACGAAGCATGACAGCAGCAGTAGTCAAACTCGATCCCCTGCCCTATCCGGTTAGGCCCGCCGCCGAGGATCATCACCTTCTTCGCATCGCTCTTTCGCGTCTCATTCTCCGAGTCGTACGATGAATAGTAATAGGGAGTATATGCCTCAAATTCGCCCGCGCAGGTGTCGACAAGACGGAAGCCCGGTTCAATGCCGTTTTCAAATCTGAAATTGCGGATGACCGACTCTTTGTTCTTCAGCTGTCCGTAATACTGCTTCTGGAAATCCTCACCCTTTTTATATAAATCGATAAGATTTGCCGAATCAGTAAGAAAGCCGAGCTGCCGGTCCGAAAACCCGAGGGACTTCATACGCGCGACACGTTCCGCCTGAAGGCCCATTTCGGCGAAATCCCCCGCAAACTCTCGTTCCGCGACAAGCAGTTCTTCAATCTGCCAGATAAACCAGGGGTCGATTCCCGAGAGATCGTGTATCTGTTCGACGGTGAAACCGCGTTCGAGTGCCATTTTAATGTAGAAGATTCGTTCCGAGCGGGGAACGGTAAGCGCATTCTCAATCGCATCGCGAACCTTATGCGCCTCAAGGCGGTCAAGTTTTGCCTCAAGTTTAAGATTTCCGTCCGAACCGAGTCCGTAGTGATCGGTTTCAAGCGAGCGCAGCGCCTTCTGCAGCGACTCTTTGAATGTGCGGCCTATCGCCATCGTCTCACCGACCGCCTTCATCTGCGGACCGAGGATATCGACCGCCTGGGGAAATTTTTCAAAATTGAATCGGGGAATCTTGAGTACCACGTAGTCGATAGTCGGTTCGAACGACGCAGGGGTCTCGCGTGTTATGTCATTCTGTATTTCATCAAGAGTGAGGCCGATCGCGAGTTTCGCGGCGATCTTCGCGATGGGGAAACCGGTTGCCTTTGACGCCAGCGCCGAGCTTCTGCTCACACGGGGATTCATCTCGATGACGATGACGCGCCCGTCGGCGGGATTGACGGCGAACTGAATGTTGGATCCCCCCGTATCCACACCTATTTCGCGGATGATTCTGATGGAATAATCGCGCAGGCGCTGATATTCTGCATCGGAAAGGGTCTGCTGCGGCGCCACGGTGATCGAATCGCCGGTGTGAACCCCCATAGGGTCAAAATTTTCGATTGAGCAGATGATGACGACATTGTCGGCGGTATCGCGCATGACCTCGAGCTCGTACTCTTTCCAGCCGAGCACCGACTCTTCAATGATGACCTGATGTATCGGTGATTCATCGATTCCGCGCAGCACCATGTCGAGATAGTCTTCTTTATTGTAAACAATGTTTCCGCCGCTGCCGCCGAGGGTAAATGCCGAGCGGATGATTATCGGAAGCGAAAGCTCATCCATAACCCGGACAGCCTCTTCGAGTGAGGTGACGATGAACGAGCGGGGCACGTCAATACCGATCTTTATCATCGCTTTTTTAAACAGATCCCGGTCTTCGGCCTTCTCGATGGACTCGATATTTGCGCCGATCAGTTTCACATTATATTTTTCAAGGACACCCAGTTCGTGCAGTTTTACCGCAGTATTAAGCGCAGTCTGCCCGCCCACCGTCGGCAGGATTGCGTCGGGGCGCTCACGTTCGATTATTTTTTCGACGCAGTCCGGTGTAATGGGCTCAATGTAGACGGATTCAGCCATCTCGGGATCGGTCATTATGGTGGCGGGATTCGAATTCACCAGCACCACCTCGTACCCCTCTTCGCGCAGCGCCTTGCAAGCCTGTGACCCCGAATAGTCAAACTCGCAGGCCTGACCGATTACGATAGGGCCTGATCCGATTATGAGAATCTTTTTTATATCCTTTCGTTTTGGCATCAATGAGCTCCTGAAGGGTATTTTGATAAGCATCTGAAACGGGGGCGTCTATTGTCAATAGGAAAGTTTTGGTATTACGTAAAATTACCTGCACTGCACTCTCCGTCTCCGTTGACGGCAAGACACAACGGCATCTTATAAGCGGTGAAAAACTGCCTTTGATCGGTATTTTGCAGCATCTTTCACAAACCGCTATAGGTAATAAATATTTGACAACAGGAACGAGATGGGATATACTCATGGAATGAGGGTGATTGCTTCCCCCTTGTTTTTGCGAAATGATGAAAAACGCCCGAAACTATCGGAGGTCACGGCTAATGGCAATTTTAAAGAAAATATCTGCACTTCTGTTTTTTGTAATGATTCCCCTAACACTTCTGCCCCAGGCGGCTACAGAGACTCAGCCCTCAGGTGCGGAGGCGCAGCAGCCGGCCGCCGCCGAAGCCGTTGTCGAAGATTCGTCGGAGGATATTCTCAACGATCAGATCTACACAGAGCTCATTCTTGAAGATTTTGAGACTACCACTTACGAAAAATCCAACGTTTCGATCCGGGTGACAAAAGACCAGCAGGCGGATGTGGCGATCAGAGATTCGTTTCCTGCGCCGGTCAAGGATTCAAAGAAATACCTCGGAGTAAAGGTATTCGGGCGCCAAGGCGATTTCACGACGATAACTTTCCCCAAAAAACTTGAGACCGACAAACACTGCCAGTCCGTCTCGGTATGGGTTTATGGAAAGAAGTTTGCCGGTGAGCTTTCGATAATTCTTCAGGATGCGGACGGCAAGGTGCACCGCCTCTCTTTTGGAAAGCTTAACTTTCTCGGATGGAGGAAATTGACGGTCAAACTCACCAAGGATATTGCGCAGGAGGACAAATATCTTGCGCAGCCCCGCTCGATCGCGATTCTCAAGATGATTTACAATCCCAATAACACTGCACGCCTCGGGGAATGGCATTATTTCTACGTTGACAACATTTCTGTGAAAGTCCGCGACAAGTACCAGGACAGGCAGAGCGATTCCTGGTAGACGACACCGGGCGGGGCTTCCCGCCCTTTTTTGTTATATGGGGTGGATACCTATCCCCGTATATTTGTCATAAAAGTGCTAAAATTTTAGCATCAGTTCGCCCGCAGAACCTCCCTGTTGACCAGGATAGTTATCCGCCTGAAATTGAGAGAAGAGTCATGACCACAGAAAATCCCTATATAAATGCCGCGCGCGAAGCGGTTGAAAGCGCCGCTGCCGCCTGTGCAGTGATCAGAGAACACACTCTCGGGAGTACAACCAAAGATGACCGCACCCCCGTCACCGCGGCCGACTACGCCGCCCAGATTCTCATTATCCACTCACTCCGCCGGGCCTTTCCCGCAATCCCTGTTGTCGCGGAGGAGGATCTCTCGCTACTCAACACCGACTCACACCGCCAAATACGAACAATCGTGAACGATACGATACGCGCAATTGACGACTCACTGCCTGTCGCGGAAATAATCGATACTTTTCGCACACACAACGCCCCCGAGGCGTGGATTGTCGACCCGATCGACGGCACCCGGGGATATATCAGCGGCGACCACTACGCGATCGCTGTCGCTCTCAAGCAGAATGATAAAATTACGGCGGGAGTACTCGGCTGCCCGACGTATAAGGGGGGAATGCTTCTGCACGCCGCAGCAGGATCAGGCGCGTATCGAGTATGCGGCCGCACAAGCGAGAAGATAGTGCTCGCAAACGCGGCTCCCCGTTATACTCAAAGCCCCTCGAACTGTCACAGCGATTTTGCCCTGCATGCGAAGATCGGGGCGGCCTGCGGACTTGACAGCGGGATTCTGACTCTCGACTCGCAGCTCAAATATGCGGCGGTTGCGATGGGTGAGGCTTCAGCCTACTTCCGCATACCTGCCGCCCTTACGGGTGTGCGTGAAAAGATATGGGATCATGCGGCTGGCTATATTATCATAAAAGAGGCGGGGGGATGTGTGAGTGACCGTGACGGCAACGAACTCGATTTCTCGCAGAGCACCATGCGAACCGACTGCGGAGTCATTGCAGCTGAACGGGGGTGTCACCGGAAGGCGCTCGACTATCTTCTCGGTATCCGGGGAAGGGCCTAGATCAGAAAAGCCGCCCCTCCGTGTAGCGGATCTGCTCGTCAGTGAAATATGTCTTCTTTCCCCCGACAATCGATACGTGAATCGCTGCGCCGCTTTCAGTTTTCTGCAGGTCGCGACGGTGCACTTTAAGAAAATCCCGCCTCTCGCCGCTAATCGCATCAGGCGTACGGGCATGAAGCTCATTGACGGCGTTGCGAAGAACTGAGGCGATGCAACTATACAGCTCTTCAGCGCGCTCTGCGGGGATAAGCGCGCAGATCGAGTCGGGAGCAATCCGGCTCTCATACAGGATCTCGTCGGCATATGCGTTTCCGATGCCCCGAAGTATCTTCTGATCTATCAGAAACTCTTTGGCGCTCATCTTTTTGCGCCCGGCCAGTTTCTTGAAGAAATAATCTTTTGTAAACGAATCTGAGAAGACATCTGGAACAACGCTTCGAACAGGTGAAAGTGTCACTTTGCACATCTTTCCCGGATCGCTTACGAGAAGAACAGACTCTCCGAAAGTAAATGCGGCGCACTTAAAGGAAGTGCCGTTCAGGTTCTCTCCGGAGGGATGCAGTGAAAATGAGCCGTTCAGCATCAGGTGTACCGAAAAAACCGCATCATTATAATGGAAGAAGAGCTCCTTTCCATCCCGTTCGATTTCATCGAGGCATTTTCCGGCCAAAGCGGCATTAAAATCATTCTCGACCGCCGTGACTCTGAAGATATCGTACACAGTCACTTTGGTGAGGGTCTTCTTAAGCAGGTGTTTTCTGAGATTTTCCGCAAAGAGTTCCAGATCGGGCAATTCGGGCATCATATTCTCCAAATGCAAGGGGATTACTCACCACTAAAACGTTAACAGCATTATCTCCGATTGGCCGGACACCGTCAACCGCTAACTAACCGTTTACATAAAAAAGTCTTGCGGGAAAACATCGATGACTCAATGTAAGCCGCATACGAAAGGACAGCTCATGATCGGCTCTCCGGACTCCGTCACGCAAGCGAGCTCATATGGAATCTACACTTCACAATGTCGTCACAAATATTGAAAAAGTAATTTTCGGAAAACGCGAGGCTGTACTCGGTGTTTTAAAGGGGATTCTCGCCGAGGGCCATATACTCATCGAAGACATTCCCGGCACGGGCAAGACGTCGCTCGCAAAGGCAATCGCCCGATCGCTGGACCTTTCATTTCAGCGCATACAGTTTACACCGGACCTTCTTCCGTCTGATATCACCGGTATTTCGATCTTTAACCAGCGCAGTCTTCAGTTTGAATTCCGCAAAGGACCGGTCTTTACAAATATTCTGCTCGCCGATGAAATCAACCGCACCTCGCCGAAGACACAGTCAGCTCTTCTTGAGGCAATGGAAGAGCGGCAGATAACGGAAAACGGCACCTCGTGGCTGATGCAGCGGCCCTTTATCGTCATTGCGACGCAAAACCCCGTCGAATACGAGGGAACATTCAATCTGCCCGAGGCGCAGCTCGACCGTTTTCTGCTTCGCGTTTCGGTAGGTCATCCTGATTTTGACACCGAAATTGAAATATTAAAAGATAAAACCGAACGGACTTCCCCCCTCGCACTCTCGCCTGTCGCCTCGGCTGACGAGCTGATCGAACTGCAGCAGCGGCGCGCGAAGGTGATGATATCGGATCACATTTTCAATTACATCGCGATGATCACGGGTGAAACGAGAAAGCACGATCTGCTCGCTCTCGGCTCGAGTACCCGCGGGGCTCTTTTTCTTGCACGAACCGCCCAGGCAAGCGCCCTCATCGACGGCCGTGATTTTGTCACTCCGGATGACGTAAAGTCGAACGCGGGTTCGGTGCTTGCGCACCGTCTGTTTCTCTCGCCTTTGGGCCGCTCGCGGGGTGTGCGCACAAGCGATATCGTATCAGAGATTCTCGATTCTATCAAGGTTCCGGGAATGTAAACGGCTGAAGAATGAGAAAGATCAGGGTACATAAACACTTCATCTTTTTTTCCGCACTTATTCTGCTGCTTGTCTTTACGACGGCGGGTCACCTTATATTTCTGACCTTTTACGCATTTGCCCTTGTCGGGCTGGGTTCATACATCTACCTTCGTATTCTGGCTGAAGTGATGAAAATTGACATTACCCTGGAACAGGCTATTTTCCGTGCAGGGGATACTGTCGGTTGGAGACTTGCCTGCGAGTCGCCCATTCCGGTAACGGTCATCTTCATCGAGCAGTTTCAAAACGGCAAAGTCGTGGTGCAGAAACACGGAAGCATCACTTTTGACGAGAATCTCTGGATAGACTACTCGGCCCCGTTCCATTCAAGGGGTATTTATGATATCGGCCATGTTATAGTCACTGCAAGCGATCTTTTCGGCATTATGACGCTCACACTCAAACGCACGCTGAATGTGCAGCTGAAGATTTACCCCGCGCTCTATCGGGTGTGTGCGGAAAACGGCGGTAACGATATTTTTCTCGACCGCATCAATATCAACGCCAGGCGCGAAAATCAGTACATGATAAGCGATATACGCAAATACGTTCCCGGTGACTCTACCAAAAAAATTCACTGGAAGGTCTCTGCGAAGCTCAATGAGCTGTTTGTGCGTAAATATGAATCGACATCGGGGGTATCAGTGGTTATTCTCGCCGATCTCTCGCACAGCAATTACGATCTTGATACAACGGGGGCAATCGAGGAGAGGATTGCGGACACGGTCGGCTCATTCGTGCACGATGCCGCGAGTATGGGAATAAACGCTGATGTGTATCTTCATACGCTGCAGCGTGAACATCACCAGGTCACTTCGATTTACCGCTACAACGACTTCATTGAGCGTCTGACGGTTACGCCGTCAAGCGCAGAACTTCCCTTTTACGGGTTCGTAACCCGCGAACTTTCGGGATTTGACAGGATGACACGAATCTTCATTATTACCGCAACCCGTGATGAGAAGTTAGTATCTCTGATCAAAACCCGCTATTTTTACTATGACATCATGCTGATTCACTGCGACGACAGCGAACAGGGCGATACGTTCCATTACGGCCGGCTTCTCGATCTGAAGGCGCCGCAGCTTTTCACCGTTGCAGGGTTGTGACCGATGGCTGCTCTTTTAAAAAAAACAGTGCGCTTCATCGCCGAGTTCGCCGCGGACCACTATCCGGAGACACTTGCGCTTTTGCTCGTCGCCGTCCTCTCGAATTTCTTCGCATCGACCTATATTATCGTCGGTTTCAATTATCTGATCCCGCTTCTTTTCACTGCAGGGGGGATCGCGGCATACCATTCAGTGCGGAGATTAATTCCCTCAAAAAAAGTGCAGCTGCTGGTTTTCTGTGCAGCTTTCCTTGCCGGATTGATTCTGTGTGCGGTCTTTTTTCACCAGACGATTGCCTTTATTCATAAATACTACATTCAAAATATCGTCTCGCTCAATGAGCTCATAAGGGCAAACGCCCCGACTTCATTTTCAAGTTACCTGCCCTTTCTATGGTTTCTGCTGCCGGTGACAATCGCGCTGTTATTCATTCTGTATAGTGTAAGCGCTCCGGCTGCGCTGGCGCTTCTATACGGTGTGATACTGGTTATTTCTTCGGGCGGACTTGACTACTATTTCAAACCGTACAGTACCACAATTCTCTGGCTGCTGATCTCTTACACGATAATTGTCGCATACATGACGCAGATCTCATCCCCCCGAATCAGTGTACCCCGGTATATTGTCGTCTATTCGGCGGGAGTTGCACTTCTCATTGTCATATGCGCGCAGCTTTTTCTGTCGGTTTTTGGGAGCAAAAGCTTTACCGACCGCTTTGCCCCTGTACGCCACTCTATCTACGCCAACATCGCACACCTCTCGGGCCAGAAAAGCACCGGATTTTCTGATGAGGATATGCCGCTTGGCGGAGATCTATTCCCTGACGAAGGGCTTGCCCTGATTGTTGAAGCGGAGTCGCCTCCCTATCTTCGCGGCAAGGTGCGTACCACGTACGACGGGAGGGGGTGGATCTCCGAGAAGCCCTTCAGCAGCTTCAACACTGGAAAGGACAATCTTTCCGGCACATCAATCAGATCTATTACAGTTTTTCCGAAAAAATTGAAGACTTCATATTTGCTGACCATGCGCGAGACGATCGCAATCGACAGCAAAGAGCAGATTGTTTCAAACACCGACAGAAATTACAGAAGAAGTGACGGGAAAAGAAGTTTGCGCAAGTACCGTGTCTTCTACGACGAACAGGGCTCTTCTGAAAGCTACAGCAGTCAGCTTCCCCCGTCGCTTCCGAAGCGTGTCAGTGAGCTTGCTCGATCTATCTGCAAAGATGAGTACGCGCTTTCGGATCAGATGAAGATCGACGCGATTTCCGCATATCTGAAAACGAACTACACTTATTCACTCAAAAGTGAGATTCCGCCGGAAGGGACGGATTTTGTGGATTATTTTCTTTTTGTGTCGAAGAAGGGATATTGCACCTCGTTCGCATCGGCCCTGACGGTGATGCTTCGGGCAGTCGGTGTCAGTGCCAACTATATTGAGGGATTTCACGTCACAAGCACTCGCGATGATATGGGTCGCTTTGAAGTGACGAATAAAATGGCGCACGCCTGGTGCGAGACCAGACTCGGAGTCGCCGATGCCACCCCGCAGGGCTCGGTGTACACAATATATCCCGGGTCGATCCCTCCCTACCTTATCGGCAACCTGCAGGCGCTCATGCCTTTCGGCGGCAATAATGCATCTGTGCAGCAGAATACCCCCGCACAGAAATCGTTAAGATTCTCTTTCGAGAAATTTTTGCCCGCAAAGCTTGCGGCCTTTCTTGTATCGTTTATCACAAATTTTCTGCCGATTCTCGGAATCGGTTTAATAGCGGCTTGGATATTCAATATGTTGTACCATGAGATTTTTCTTTTTCAGCCCAAAAGTCTGCTTCCCCTTTTCCGCCACGTACGCAGGAAGCTTAGAAAATATGATGTAAAAGAGAATCCGCAAAAGACCGCATGGGAGTGGCTTGATGAAGTTTACTACTATGAACTGAAATCCCCCCTTCGCACAATCATCAGCGCCCTCTACCGGGAGGTTTACGGCGGCGAGTCCGTGAAGATCAGGCGGCGGGCTCTATACCGCGCTATCACCAGAGAACTGAAGCTCACGCACAAACGCTGGTTTTTCTGGAGATGATCACCGGCTTACTCTGATTCAGCCAGCCCAAGAGCAAATTCCAGCTGTGTATCTATACCCGCTTTCTGCTCTTCAGAAGTGTTAGTCACTTCATAATCCATCAGAATGATATCCCCCTCTTTGAATTCACCGTCGAACAGTTCGGATGCAAGCTTTCCGAATTGTATGATCCATCCGTTCGGAAGTTCTGTCGGTTCTGTATCGCCGATAGATGAGAATGCATTATTTTCGCCTACGAGAACGGCGTCGGTACAGTGAGACATGATAGCGCCGAAAAAATCGGCGGAGCTGACGCTTCCCTTATTCATAAGCACGATAACGGGTCTGGGAAAAGTATATGATCCCTTTTTCAGATCCTCATCAGCAGAGCAGTACTGGCTGTATGCTCTGCCGGTCTTGTATATATGACGCGCATATCCGGGGTACGATTTTAAAATAAAATTGCCGGCTATATGCTGAACATTGAGTGCACTTCCTCCGGGATTTTCACGGATATCCACAATGAGCACGCTGCAGTCATCGAGCTTTTTCAAAACCCCGGTAATTTCTTTTGCCCACGACGATACTATCATTGCGTCTTCCTCACCGCCGAAGGAGACGATATAGAGATACCCGACATCACCGCGGCGCCCGAATGCGTAATTAACACCGACATATTCCAGATTGAAATATTCATCAACAACAGAAATCGAGAACAGAACTTCCTGAAACGGGGGATACTGTTCATCCCTGTCGAATACGGCCAGAATATGCGCATCATTGAGAGTATCGATAATTTCCTTGATTACACGCTTCAGAGTCGCGCTTGTCGGATTTTTTCTGATTTGCGGCAGATATTTATCTCTGAGCGCGTCCCAGTCCACATCGCTGTCGATAAATCCGGGATAATAATATTTCATCTCGCTCCACATATATTCGAAGCAGCTGACGGGATCGTCCTTTTCATCATCCCAGAAAAATGCGCACCCCGCGCATAGTGTAATGAGAATAACAATGAACCAGTTTTTCAAAACTTTACCTCTATACCGCACGTGAGTATTTGGTATTCAGATTTTACCAGACGCGGTTTTTTGTAAGCCAGATAAGTGTACAGGTATGTCAATTTCACCGAGACATTCCCGTTCAACTGATACGAGTATCCTGACTCAAAGGGCAATTTTATCAGTTCATCAATGTAAACATATTCGCCGCAATTCACGACGGCTTCGACTGGATTATCAACATTCTTCTCAAGCATATCATTGAACAGGTACCATTCGCGGCGAACGACATAGCCTGCAACAGGCAGGCGGAAACCGGCAAACAGAAAATGGCGGCCCAAATTTATATCATAATGCAAGGCGGGACCTGAACCGATATGACCGAATTCATACCGCTTTTCAGAGAACTGGTCCTTTGACGAAGTAAGCCGGTAAAAATCGGTATGCATGTCAACCATCGCCCCCATGGAGAGCCTTCCCCATGATCCGGAGAGGGTATGCAGATAGACCCCGCAACAGTAATCACACACAAAATCATTCTGCAATTTTGTTCCAACGACTTCAGACTTGTTACTGTTTAGTGAGAGGGTGGAAAGTAAAAGAGTGTTTCGCAGCAGCATAAACTCATTTTGCCAGACAGCCTCAACGCACAGGGCGGGTCCCGCTCCCCGATACACAAGCGGGGATATATAATCGTTATCTGCAGTATGATACATGATGCCGACACTTGCGGAAACTTCGAAAGGGGCTTTTTCGTCTGCCCGCAAAACTTCATTCAAAAGAAGGATACATGCGAAGAGCGGAAACAATGAAAGAAGATATTTCATTTATTTGTATACCGGCACCTGTATTATAAATTTTCCTGCTGTCGTCACTGATCAAATTCCGAAAGAGCAGAACAGAATATATTCCTAACCGGAGTGCCTATTATACAGAATTCTTCTCACGTCGAGAATTCACATATCAGACAGCAAGAGGCTTGCTGAAAACAAGGAGGCATTCATACATTATCACGAATGCAACACTCAAGACCGGATAAATCATCCACTAATTCTGTTTTGTAAACAAAATTATGACAGGAAAGAAAACCCTTTTAGTTTAAGAAATACCGGGGTGATCGATGGATCAAAGTGAATACCGGAGAGCGAATGAATATGCTCGGCAGTCATCTGCTCGCTCCAGGCCTCGCGATAGGGACGTCCGCAGATCAGGGCGTCCCAGACATCAACCAATGCAAATATCCTGGCGAACAGGGGTATCTCCTCACCCCTGAGGCCGCGCGGATAGCCCGAACCGTCCCATTTTTCATGGTGATCCCCCGGCACCGTCAGCGCCGGTCGTAAAAATTGTATAGGAGTGAGAATCTGTCGTGCGTATTCGGGATGCTTCTTCATGATTACGGTCTCTTCATCAGTAAGTCTGCCGGGTTTCAGAAGAATCGAATCGGGAATCGCCACCTTGCCGATGTCGTGCAGAAGCGCCCCGCGGTAAAGATGAAGAAGCGAATCGTTGTTAAGGCCCAGGACGCGCCCGAGAGCTTCGCTCTCCAGCGCGACGCGCTTGGAGTGCCCTTCGGTCTCATGGTCGCGCAGATCCAGCGCTCGTGACCATCCCTCAATCGTGGCATCATATGCCGCGACCAGCTCTGTATTCGCCTGCTGCAGTCCCGCGATCAGCGCAGAGTGATCCAGTGCGATTGCCGCCTGCCCTGTCAGCATTTCGAGAAAATCGCTCCACTCCTTATCGGGGTGAAGAGGCGAACGGTGAAAAAGTTCGAGCACCCCTTTGAGTTCCCCCCGTGAAAGAAGGGGGGCTGCGCAATAGGCGCGAAAACCCTCGTTGTGCAGAAGCGGAGCCTGCGCCAGAGTCTCGGGGTTGAGTGTCACATCCTCGATAAACAGCTGCTTGCGCTCCAGAGCGGCCCGTCCGGCCATACCCTTGCCCATGGTCAGATGGGTAAATCGCAGCGCATCCGTCAGGAAACCTCGTGATGCGGCAAAAAGAAGAACATTACTTTCCGGATTATACAAAAGAAGAGAGACTGCGTCGCTTCCCAGTTCGCGCTGAATCTGTTCAAGCAGCGTCCCGTAAATTTCGCCGTCAGGCGAGGTTCCCGTGATCGCCACGTCGATCGCGCGAAGGGAGGTGATGCGGCGCAGTTTAAGCGCGAGATCAAGATTGAGTTTCTGGATATGTTCCGCACTTTGTATTGTCTCACGGTAGAGCCGGGCATTGCTCAGTGCAAGGGCAAGCTGATCGACAAACAGTCCGAGATTTTTTACGACGCTCTCATTGAAGACAAAAGGCTTCTCGCCTGAAAAGCCTATCTCGATTACTCCCTCAATTTTATCCTGATACAAAACAGGTATCCGCACGCCTCTGAACTCACGCAGCGAGAAGCTTCCGACCCTTATAGCCTCATCCAGCGGCATTACCGAGCGCTCAAAGACCACTTCACGCACACCGTTATGAAGCACCATCTTCGCCCTGAGCAGCTCACCACTCTTGTCACACAGCCAGACCATTGACCAGGGATTGTGCAGCCAGCTGTAAATACCCCGCATCACAATCTCGATTGCACGCTCCTCTTCAGGCCAGGCCGAAAGGCTCTTCTCTGTCTGATTGAGAATTTCAAGAAAGCGTGTGCGCTCGCTCGCTTCACTCCAGAAATCTATATTCTTGAGAGCGCCTCCGATCATCTCCCTCAGGGAGTTACAGACGGTTCCGTCAGGATCATCACAGTCAAGAACAAGCACGCCGAAGATTTCGTCGCGGAAAGTCAGGGCTTCGATTACGGGAACGCCCCTGCAACCGGCAAGAACTCCGCCCGGAAGAATATCTCCGGAAAGAAATGAAGCCTCGCTCTGGGTAAGCACAGCCCCGCCTTCATGATCCCATCTTAACAATGGATGAAGCCTTTCGAGTGAGAAGGGAATTCTGTCAAAAACGAGTACATGCAGAGCACTCACACCGAGACTGTTCAAATGATAATCAAGAACACTCCGAAGATCATCAATACGATAGGTGTTAATCAGATCTTCTCCGATAGTCCGCAAGAGTGATTCGAGGCGCTCGCTCATGATTCTTTCCCGGTGAACCCCGATTTTCTCCGCGTCCCAGATCAGGAAGCGTGCCTCCTCCCAGAAGCGGGAGGGTATCGCCGCATTACCTGTCATGCGTGATTCGAGCAGCGTTATCGCGGCATACCAGATGGAGACATCAATGATGCGGCTCTTGCTTTGCGAGAGAAGAGACTGCAGAATATCCAAACATTCAGCACACGCAGTTTTACTGCTCAGGCCGCTTAGCATGGCGACAATTTTCTCAAACCCCTGCTGCACAAAACGGCGATTATCATCCCCCATCTGCGGAAGCAGTTCAGAAAATATATTCGGAAGCGGCATATCCGCATTAATCCGCTCACTATAGGAATCATCCGCGATGCGGGTGGACTTGACCGGGCATCCGCACGACTCCCGTATGACAAGTTTAATTGGATACACAAAATTCTCAATTACGGTTCCGTGTTCGATATTGTCGCAGAGCAGCGAACATGCTTTTCGCGCCATCGCGTATACGGGTTGATTGACTGTCGTCAGCGGGGGCTCTGTCAGAGCAGCCACTTCAAGATCATCGAAACCGGTGATCAGGTAATCCCGCGGAGCATGCAGACCCTTTTCAGCGAGGTAATCGCGCACACCGACAGCCATTTCGTCGTTGGCGCAAATGACGCCGTCAAAAGGCGGATTCTGCGTACGAAGGTATTCGCGCATAAGCCGATACCCCGATTCTCGCAAAAAAGTACCCTCAAGTATCATGCGCGATTGTACGCTAAGACCGCTCAATGCCATCGCCTCCCGAAAACCCTGCAAACGATCCTTCGCTTCATGGTTACCCGCAGGCCCTCCCACAAACAGAGGGGCGCGGATATTGTGAACGGTGATTAGATGTTCGGTCATTTCCCGCATAAGACGGCGGTTGTCTATGATCACGCCGTGAAGGCCCGGTGCGATAAGGCCGATCGAGACCATCGGAAAAGGATTGAACTGCTGGAAAAAACTGCGGTATTCTTCGGCACTGACATACAACGAGAGGGATGCGGAGAGAATGAACACCCCGTCCACGACACGATCTGAAAGGAGCTTGAAAATATAATTCCTCATCGACTCGAAGCCCTTCGCTTGCGATGGGGCCCCTCCGGAGTAGATGACAAGACGGAAGTTGCGCTCTCCCGCAACCTCACCGACCGCCCGCGTTACCGCATTCTCATAGGACTTTAACGGTCCTCCGACACAAGTAGTAAGCAGACCAATGCTCTTGCGCATCGCGAATCTCCTTTCAATCATTATACCTGCTTATCCCATTTTTGTCAAACAAAGCGTTTATCCGCAACAACACCCCCCACATAAATGGTGTTGTTTGGATTCATCGGGTATTTGATAGGGACATTCCGCTGAAATCGGGTTTTCAGAAGACGGATATCAAACACGGAATCACCATCAAAGCTGCATTTTCTGGAACTACGGTACACGGTGACGGGATTGGGTCTTAACATCTGCAAGCGATTTATAAAAGAACCTGTCGGTTCAATAACCGTGCTGAGCCGCCCCGGTAAAACAGTTTTTTCTGTTTTTATACCAAATCTTGTTGCATAATCTGTTCTCTTGGTGGACAATATTAACGTGCGGGACTTAAGAGAAATCATCGGCGTCCCGGTAATCTTTCAGAATTCTCCATTGTGACTTACCGCTATAATGATTGATCGGAGCGCTCTTATGTCGAACAAAGCGATACTTTGTGTTGATGATGAGGTTATAATTCTTCTTTCACTTGTTCAAGAGCTGCGGGAGACGTTCGGTAACAGATTTCTTTACGAAAAAGCAACGAACGCAACTGACGCGCTTAAGAAAATAACCGAGCTTGCTGACGAGGGAGTCAAGGTGATCCTCATCGTCTCGGATTGGCTCATGCCCGGTATTAAGGGGGATGATTTTCTTGATCAGGTGCGTCTTACGTTTCCGGAAATCAAGGCGGTGATGATCACCGGTCAGGCGGATCAGGAGGCAATCAGGAAAGTACAGACTAACCGCTCGGTTCTCGCAGTCTTTAAAAAGCCCTGGGACAGTGCTGAGCTTGTCTCCGCGATCGCGGATGCCTGCGGGGTTTATTTGAATGAGGATAAACAGAACGAACAGTAAAAAGGCCATTCGCCTTTCCCCATATAAAAACGCACACAAAAGTACTGAACTAATACACCCACTGCAGAATACTCCTTGACACTCATCCGTAAACAACCAATTTTTCTTAAAGACCGCGGCAGGATGCGGCAATAAGATAAAGGGGATAACACATGTTGGGTATGGCTGATATTCCGACTGCGCTCGCGTGGATCGGTGTTGTAGCGTCCGCCATCGGCGGGGTCATCTATGCAGTACTCCACTGGAACGACGAGGGAGAGGTCTCGCAGAGTGAACAGGATGCGGAGGCCCGCTGGCGTAACGAAGAGAACGAGATTGATGATGAGATCAGCGGGGGTAACTTGTGAACATTTTCTGGCTCCTTACCGTAATTATTCCATATCTGGCTGTGATCACCTGGCTCGGGATAAAGGGATACCGTGACACAAAAAATGCCAGCGATTATCTTGTCGGCGGCCGCAGTGTCCATCCCTTCGTAATGGCTCTCTCGTACGGTGCGACTTTTATTTCGACAAGTGCGATAGTCGGTTTCGGCGGAGTTGCCTCGCAGTTTGGCATGTCACTTTTATGGCTTCCCTTTTTAAATATTTTTGTCGGTATCATTATCGCGTTTATTTTCTTCGGTAAACGGACCCGCATGATGGGACTGAAGATGAACGCTCATACGTTTCCGGAATTTCTCGGAAGGCGTTCCGGTTCCAAGTTCATTCAGGTATTTGCCGGCTTTACCATTTTTATTTTTATGCCTCTTTACACTGCGGCGGTACTGATCGGCGCAAGCCGCATTATTGAAGGATTGCTGAATATTCCTTATATATACTCGCTCGCTATTTTTTCTGTCGTTGTCGCGCTCTATGTCATCATGGGAGGCCTCAAGGGTGTCATGTACACCGATGCTCTTCAGGGCGTCCTGATGTTCGTCGGCATGATAATTCTTCTGATCGTAATTTACGCGCAGACAGGTGGGGTTCTCGAAGCGCATAACTCACTCACCGCTCTGGCGCCGATGGTACCCGAAAAGATGGTTGCTCTCGGTCACCGGGGATGGACGGCCTCACCGGCATTTAATTCTCCTCTGTGGTGGACTATTTACTCTTCCCTTGTAATGGGGGTCGGAATCGGCGTGTTGGCACAGCCGCAGCTTGTCGTAAGGTTCATGACGGTAAAAAGCAACAAAGAGCTCAACCGTGCGGTCGGCATAGGGTCGGTTTTTATCCTCGTAACGGCGGGAACGGCATACATCGTTGGAGCGTTATCGAATGTCTACTTCATGAAACTTTACGGAAAGCTTTCGATGGATCTGGCTGGGGGCAATCAGGATAAAGTCGTTCCCCTGTTCATCAATAACGCCCTTCCCGGCTGGTTCGGGTACATTTTCATGCTGGTCATACTCTCGGCCGCAATGTCAACACTGAGCTCGCAGTTTCATGCGATCGGTACCGCAATCGGCCGTGATATGTATGAACAGGTCATCACAAAAAAACGTTCAAAGATCAATGAACTTCTTGTGAACAAACTAAGTATGGTGTTTTCAATTCTTATTACCGTGTGGATCAGTGTAAAAATGGAAAACGCAGGTGTAATCGCACAGGCAACGGCGATTTTCTTCGGACTGATGGCCTCGGCATTTCTGGCCCCTTATATTGCGTCACTTTATTGGAAACGGCTCACGCGTATTGGAATGATCGCGGGTGTTCTGACTGGAACGATCGGTTCAGCATTTGCGTTTCTCTTTACCTACGGTAAAATAGCCAAGGCAATCGGCCTTTGCAAAATTTTGACAGGAAAAGATACTCTGGTGAGTGGAATCTTTACTGCGGTTGATCCGCTGGTGATCGCACTGCCGCTTTCAGTTATCGCAACAATTACGGTATCTCTGATCACGAAGGTAGAAAATAAGGAACTTACCGAACAACTCTTTTCTTAGAAAGATTACAGAAGCAGCAACCGCTTCAAAGACACTGCGGCCCGGTTCATCACTCTAGCCGGAAGTTTTTTAATGATCGCCAAGGCACATCAGCATATCAATTATTACAAAATTGGGAATGCTGGTGTGCCGATATCTTTGACCTTTAATCCGAACAACAACGCTGAAGGACACACCGCCAATTATATGTCAATCAGCCCTTAACTATTTTTTTGCCACATAGATTGATGCGAATTCACTCAAGTCACTGCGCGTTCTATCGTAATCAGAATACACTGCAATATGTGCAAAACCCGATTCTTTTAACAGCTCGACAATACTCTTCTGTTTCAGAGGTAAAAGAGGCTCCTCTCCGGTGAAGACCCTGCCCTCCTTTTTGTCAACAAACTGAATCTCAAACAAATAGCGGTTTTTGTCCCGCAAATCATATTTGCGATCAAAAACAAACTCTTCATTTTCAATTACTGGAAAATCGACTTTTCCTTCAAACGCGATTTTATCAAAATTCAAAATCTGAAATATAAAATACCCCCGGTCATAGAGGTTGCTAAACGCCATTTTGAAAAAGCGCGCTACTTCATCAATCGAATCAAGATGTGTAAGCGTATTTCCAAAGCTGAGAATTGTATGGAAAAAATCGAGTGTCTTAATATTGAGCATATTATGAACCATAAATACTATATCGCTATGCATTGTTCTTGCTTTTTTCTTCGCTATTGAAATCATTTTTTCATTGATATCAATCCCTGTAACACTGTATCCCTCTTTACATAACGAAAAGCTGAGGTCGCCGGTAGCACACCCCACATCAAGTACTGTGGAGGGGGGTCTCTCAATAAATGAGAGAATAAATTCTGTTTGCTTTGACTCCAGGGGAAAAAGTCTGCTGTATCTATCTGCTAAATGGTCATAGATGTTCATAATCCCTCCTTCAGTAAAGACGCTGTTGTTCAGTTCATTGAGCTCACTTCTGTTATAAGTTTATTCAAAACAGGATATCTTAAAATCAGTTTATTCCATAAGCATTGAAACACGTATATCGACGGGTTTCGCGTAATACGGTGCGCTTGTGACAAGCGCGTCCACTCCGGTTGTGGCATAGCTTGCGGCATTGTCGATCGTTATCTCCCCCGCGCCGAGCAGGACAATGGAGGGAAATTCTTCGCGCAGCATTCTCACCGCCTCTGAGAGCTCCACGGGTGACATTCTGTCAAACTGAATACCATCGGCACCCGAAGATGCGTAGACAAAAGCCTCATCAATTGTCTCTGATTCAACTATCAGCTTTTTCTCACACAACCGTTTTTTCATTGAGGCAAATACTACACCGATAGTCACATCCTCGGGGAAAAAAGCGAAATGATTTTGAAACACCAGAAGGGAATCGGATATTCCCGAACGGTGCGGCAGTGCTCCGCCCGCCGCAATCGATTTGAGTGCGAACTCTTTTGTTCCCGGAAAGTGTTTCCTTGTCGTAAGAAGTGCCGGAGCATTTACCACACAGCTTAATTGTTTTACCATTTCCGCAGTATAGGTCGCAATTGCGCAGCAATTCTCAAGGAGGTTTTGCACCGGTTTCCATGCGATATGTAAAGATGATGAATCACCGGCAGCTTCAATCAGCACATCCCCCCCCTTGCACCTCTCGCCGCTTTTATACCTGCTTTTCGCATCAAGACCCAAAATGCGGCACATGCGCGCGGCCTCTTCAACGCAAGCAACGGTCATCTCCTTGGCGGAGGTCATTGTCATCTTTCCCCGCCTGTACTCAAGTCCAGCCACAACGGTGGTCAGATCAAGATAGGGAGCATCTTCACGTAAAAGCTCTTCGAGACGCGAGTTTGATATGTACACGGCGTGCCTCCGGTAATTGATTTATTGTGCTGTTAAAATAGCATATTTATTCGGCATTTATCAAATATATTTTAATTCTTAGCCATAAGCTATCGGACACATCGCCCCGCTTTCGGCCGCACTGATGACTACATTTTTGTTGACATGATCATTACAAATAAGCAATTTAACTGCATTGGGTATCTCGAAAATTAGCCTTTTTACTAATTGCTGCGCAACCGGTATCATTAACAGCGAATCCGTCATTTTGACCCCCGGTATTTTGAGAGGTAATAACGCAGGAATCTTAGTTAAGGAAATTATTAGAGATCCTATGTTGTTACCGGTTGATTGAAGTTAAGATTCCTATACCTATCCGATAACAGAGGAACTCGTCTATGGATAATGTGCAATACTTCAAAACGATGCTGCAGAAGCGGCCTGATTTCCCGCTGAAAGAGACCTCACAAAAAGCGAAAGAGTTTATTGCTTTCGAAGGGGCAATAAAAAAACACCCCTCTGATCCGTCAATTCTGGTTCTATTGATTAATCCCTTTGAACCTCATCAGCATTTTTTTGAATTTACCATCGATTCCGTTTGCGATATTGAGGAAATAGAATCGATCACCAATAAAGAAGGTAAAACAGCCTGCAGGGTTCGTTTGTGGGTAAAAAAGGGAAGCCTTGCATTCAAGACTGAACCCTTTATAGTAAAATAAACGGCCAGTCTGTTATTTAAATGCATGCTGCCTGGCAAAAAAAAGGCATAATGATAGATGGGGAAATGACCGATGCGGTCTTTCCCGTCATTGTTTCCGCAAGCCGAGCCTCTGACATACCTTCATTCAAATATGAATGGCTTACAAAATCTCTCGCAAACGGCCATATAATCTGGAAAAATCCTTTCAGCGGCGCACAGCAGTACGTCTCGTTCAGCGAGTGCGCTATGATTGTCTTCTGGTCAAAAAACCCGCAGTCGCTGATTCAATTTGAAACGCGAGACTTTTTCCATGATCAAGTCGATGTAATCATTCACTTTACCTGCAACGATTACGAACGAGAGGGATACGAGGCCAATCTGCCGCCGCTCGATGACCGGATCAGGACATTCCGAAATTTAACCAGAAAATATGGAAAGCGTTCTATGCTATGGAGATACGATCCGTTTTTTGTTTCGGATCGCATCAACTGCGACGAGCTTTGCAGCAGAATTAATCGTCTCGCCGAAAAGCTGGCTCCACTTTGCTCACGTCTTATTTTCAGCTTTATCGAAATTGAGGCCTACCCTCATGTCAAAAAAAGGATCAATCGTATTGATTCCTCTATCCGCGTACCCTCTGCAGGTGAGAAGTTGCAGATTATCAATACGCTTTCACAGATCAGCTCAGATTACAGTCTTGTGGTATCCGCCTGTGCGCTCGATGAAGAGTTATCAAGGGATGGGATTGTTTCGATGGGATGTATAGATTACCAAAATATAAAGGAATCTTTTCCGGATAACAGCAGACTGCAGTACTTTCTTGAATCATTCGGCAGCGATTCCCGCAACTATCGCCACAAAGGGCAGCGGAAGCATTGCCTCTGCATGCTCACTAAACGGAACTTGCGGGCATAATTGTGTGTACTGTTATGCAAAGAAAAAGCAGTAGAGGGGATATGAAGAGGGATGGGGGAAGAGGAAATAAAAAACCCCGATAGACAAAAGTCTATCGGGGTAATTATAATATGGTCAAGCCTCACGACTGATTAGTACAGGTTGGCTCACGTGTTACCACGTTTACACCGTCTGCCTATCGACCTCGTAGTCTCCGAGGAGTCTTCAGTGGGCACAAGGCCCAGGGGAAATCTCATCTTGGAGTTGGCTTCCCGCTTAGATGCTTTCAGCGGTTATCCTTGCCGAACATAGCTACCCTGCCGTGCCACTGGCGTGACAACAGGTGTACCAGAGGTTCGTCCATCCCGGTCCTCTCGTACTAGGGACAGATCTCCTCAAATTTCCAACGCCTGCAGTGGATAGGGACCGAACTGTCTCACGACGTTCTGAACCCAACTCGCGTTCCACTTTAATCGGCGAACAGCCGAACCCTTGGGACCTTCTCCAGCCCCAGGATGTGAAGAGTCGACATCGAGGTGCCAAACAGTGCCGTCGATATGAACTCTTGGGCACTATCAGCCTGTTATCCCCGGCGTACCTTTTATCCGTTGAGCGATGGCCCTTCCATACGGGACCACCGGATCACTAACCCCAACTTTCGTTTCTGCTCGACTTGTAGGTCTTGCAGTCAAGCTCCCTTATGCGTTTACACTCTGCGCACGATTTCCGTCCGTGCTGAGGGAACCTTTGGGCGCCTCCGTTACTCTTTAGGAGGCGACCGCCCCAGTCAAACTGCCCACCAGACAGTGTCCTTCGCCCGGATAACGGGTCAAAGTTAGTAGATCGATTCAATAAGGGTGGTATTTCAACGATGACTCCATCGAGACTGGCGTCCCAACTTCATAGTCTCCCACCTATCCTACACATACTAAACCAATCTACAGTGTCAGGCTACAGTAAAGGTGCACGGGGTCTTTCCGTCCTACTGCAGGTAGTCCGCATCTTCACAAACATTACAATTTCACCGAGTCCATCGTTGAGACAGTGACCAAGTCGTTACACCATTCGTGCAGGTCGGAACTTACCCGACAAGGAATTTCGCTACCTTAGGACCGTCATAGTTACGGCCGCCGTTTACTGGGGCTTCATTTCAAAGCTTCATGATAAATCACTAACCTCTCCATTTAACCTTCCAGCACCGGGCAGGTGTCAGACCCTATACTTTATCTTACGATTTTGCAGAGCCCTGTGTTTTTGGTAAACAGTCGCTTGGCCCTTTTCACTGCGGCCCGCCTTTCGACGGGCGTCCCTTCTCCCGAAGTTACGGGACATTTATGCCGAGTTCCTTAACGATGGTTATCTCGAGCGCCTGAGGTTTCTCACCCCACCCACCTGTGTCGGTTTACAGTACGGTCTCGTCGTTTCGCGTTTAGAAGTTTTTCCTGGCAGCGTAAAATCATGACCTTCACCTGGCAAGCCAGGCTCCCCTCAAGCCTCCGCATAAGAAAGACGGATTTACCTATCTTCCGAACCTCGGCTAAAGAACAGGGAAACCAACACCCTGCGCCATTATCTTTCTGCGTCACTCCATCACGATAACCTCCACAACGAGGTGCAGGAATATTAACCTGCTTCCCATCGACTACGCCTTACGGCCTCGCCTTAGGGGCCGACTAACTCCGGGTTGATTACCATTGCCCGGAAAACCTTGGGTTTTCGGCGAGAGAGTTTTTCACTCTCTTTCACGTTACTCATGCCGGCATTCTCACTTCCATACTGTCCAGCATACCTCACAGTACACCTTCAGCCTGTACAGAACGCTCCCCTACCCCGAGCACTTGCGTGCTCAGCCGTAGCTTCGGTGGTGTGTTTAGCCCCAATCATTTTCGGCGCGGAATCACTCGACCAGTGAGCTATTACGCACTCTTTAAAGGAATGGCTGCTTCTAAGCCAACCTCCTGGATGTCTATGCAATTCCACATCCTTCTTCACTTAACACACACTTCGGGACCTTAGCTGACGATCTGGGTTGTTTCCCTCTCGACCACGAAACTTATCTCCCGTAGTCTGACTCCCGTGCTTCACGTTGCGGTATTCGGAGTTTGATAGAGTTTGGTAAGTTGGTAAACCCCCTAGCTCTGTCAGTGCTCTACCTCCACAACGAAACACACAAGGCTAGCCCAAAAGCTATTTCGGGGAGAACCAGCTATCTCCAAGTTTGTTTGGCCTTTCACCCCTAACCACAGCTCATCCGAGACTTTTTCAACAGGCACCGGTTCGGTCCTCCATTCCGTTTTACCGGAACTTCAACCTGGCCATGGCTAGATCACTTGGTTTCGGGTCTACTCCGTAAAACTTATTTCGCCCTATTAAGGCTCGCTTTCACTTCGGCTCCGTGACTTCTATCACTTAACCTCGCTTTACAGAGTAAGTCGCCGGCTCATTCTACAAAAGGCACACTATCACCCTTGCGGGCTCTAATACCTTGTAAGCATACGGTTTCAGATACTATTTCACTCCCCTCTCGGGGTTCTTTTCACCTTTCCCTCACGGTACTTGTTCACTATCGGTCACCAGTTAGTATTTAGCCTTGCGAGATGGTCCTCGCTAATTCAAACAGGATTTCTCGTGTCCCGCCCTACTCAGGATCATGCTCCAGAAAGTCCATGTGATTTCATATACGGGGCTGTCACCCTCTTTGGCCCTCTTTCCAGCGGGTTCTACTATCACATAGTTTTGTAACTCTCCGAGGGATTAACGGTTCCCTCCAAGCATCTCCTATTACCCCGACTGCACAACGACCGTTATCTTTAACGTGCAGACCGGTTTAGGCTCTTCCCCGTTCGCTCGCCACTACTAGGGGAATCACTATTTGTTTTCTTTTCCTCCGGGTACTTAGATGTTTCAGTTCCCCGGGTTTGGCCTTGTACACCTATTTATTCAGTGCACAATGCTATAGCTTCACTATAGCGGGTTTTCCCATTCGGTCATCGCCGGATCAAAGGATGCTTACTCCTCCCCGACGCTTTTCGCAGTTTGCCACGACCTTCTTCGCCTTCTGGTGCCAAGGCATCCACCGTATGCCCTTTATTACTTGACCATATTATTCTTCGGACAAACTTTCGTTTGTCCATTCGTACGGGAATAAACGAAACACCCATACATCCTCATAACACGGCGCTCTTAATTACTTTCGCAACCATTTGTGTGATGCGGTCAGCATATCTTATCCTTTTGAATAATATATGCATAGATTTCAAAGATCACTTCGCCACTTTCGTGGCATTCGCAATTCTCATTGCCATCGGCTTCGTTTTTCTTATCGACGCCATCCATTACTACTGTGGAGGTGATCAGGATCGAACTGACGACCTACTGCTTGCAAGGCAGTTGCTCTCCCAGCTGAGCTACACCCCCGTTATGACCCCGGCTCAGCCCATCCTCTTCCATCTGGGCCTGAGTGGAATCGAACCACCGACCTTACGATTATCAGTCGTACGCTCTAACCATCTGAGCTACAAGCCCGGTGTACTTACAAAGAACAATCTCTCAATTGCTCTCTCAAAACTGAATAAAAACTACTCAACAAAGCCTATTATCTTTCCTTTTAAAGGAGGTGATCCAGCCGCACCTTCCGATACGGCTACCTTGTTACGACTTCACCCTCTTCACCAGTTTCACCTTAGTAACCTTCCCCCCTTGCGGGTTAGATCAGCCACTTCGGGTGCTACCAACTCAGATGGTGTGACGGGCGGTGTGTACAAGGCCCGGGAACGTATTCACCGCAGCATGCTGATCTGCGATTACTAGCGATTCCAGCTTCATGTAGGCGAGTTGCAGCCTACAATCCGAACTGAGACCGGTTTTTTGCGATTTGCTCCAGCTCGCGCTTTCGCTGCGCTTTGTACCGGCCATTGTAGCACGTGTGTAGCCCTGGACATAAGGGCCGTGATGATTTGACGTCATCCCCACCTTCCTCCGGTTTGTCACCGGCAGTTCTGTCAGAGTGCCCAGCTTAACCTGGTAGCAACAGACAGTAGGGGTTGCGCTCGTTGCGGGACTTAACCCAACATCTCACGACACGAGCTGACGACAACCATGCAGCACCTCTATGCATGCCCCGAAGGGAGGGTACATCTCTGCACCTGTCATGCACAGTTCAAGCCCAGGTAAGGTTTCTCGCGTATCATCGAATTAAACCACATGCTCCACCGCTTGTGCGGGCCCCCGTCAATTTCTTTGAGTTTCACCCTTGCGGGCGTACTCCCCAGGCGGTACACTTATTGCGTTTGCGACGGCACTAGCACGTGATGCGCTAACACCTAGTGTACAACGTTTACGGTGTGGACTACCGGGGTATCTAATCCCGTTCGCTCCCCACACTTTCGCACTTCAGCGTCAGTTATGGACCAGAAGGCCGCCTTCGCCACCGGTGTTCTTCCTGATATCTACGCATTTCACCGCTACACCAGGAATTCCGCCTTCCTCTTCCTAACTCAAGAACAACAGTATCGAATGCAATTCCGGGGTTGAGCCCCGGGCTTTCACACCCGACTTATTATCCCGCCTAGATGCCCTTTATGCCCAATAATTCCGAACAACGCTTGCATCATACGTATTACCGCGGCTGCTGGCACGTATTTAGCCGATGCTTTAGCCAGGTACTGTCATCGCTACGAATATTTCCCGCAGCTTATTCGTCCCTGATTAGTGAATTTTACGACCCGAGGGCCTTCATCATTCACGCGGCGTCGCTGGATCAGACTTTCGTCCATTGTCCAAGATTCTTAACTGCTGCCTCCCGTAGGAGTCTGGGCCGTATCTCAGTCCCAATGTGGCCGTTCACCCTCTCAGGCCGGCTACCCATCGTCGCCTTGGTGGGCCTTTACCCCGCCAACTAGCTAATGGGCCGCGAGCTCATCTCCAGGCGGTAGGCCTTGCGGTCCCCACCTTTCATATCTCTATCTCATCCGGTATTAGCTATCCTTTCGGATAGTTGTCCCCGTCCCAGAGGCAGATAACTCACGTGTTACTCACCCGTTCGCCACTTTCCCCTCAAAGCAAGCTCCAAGGTTCTCGTTCGACTTGCATGTTTAAAACGCGCCGCCAGCGTTCGTTCTGAGCCAGAATCAAACTCTCCGTTATAGATATTTAACATCTACTAAGAGATGAATTGTTCTAACCTAACTTTACTAGCTTTTGTTTCCTGTTTTTCAACAGGGGCTTCATCTTTCGTTTTTATTCAGTTTTCAAAGAACAATCTTTAAGCCGTTTCGCACCTCATGTTCCGATGCCCTTACGACGCACTACTTATATCTTTACAGGCCTTAACCCGAAAAGAATCTTATCTACTCACCGCCTAACCGGCAAGCACTTCTTCAACAGGCTCATCTTCCAGAACCCGCTCAGGCGAAAACATACATCTCAAATACCGTTTCCACCGTCAACTCTTTTGCTAATTTTTTTCGTTTTTTTTCAAAGAGTGAAAACTTTCGTCTTCTGTCGAACCCCGCACCTTTCTATCTTCTTAAAGGCTTTCGGAGCAGTTGATCTTTTCAAAAAGCAGAGTGCCTTGCAGTTGCTGCTCGGCGTGCACCAGCTGTTCCCTCAGTGCTTGGACAACTTACTTGCGCCCTATCTTTCAGTCAAACATTTTCCTGTTTATTTTTTTTAAAATTAAAAATTTTTGCAACAAGAGGAGTTTCATTATCGGAAATTTCTAATTTCTGGCGATTTCTACGTGATTTCTGCATGGCCCGATATCGCGACGAGCACTATTTATTGGAATTATTCTTTACGGTCACCTCGGAAAATCAGCATTTCACTTAATTGCAGATGAAAAATGCTGGTTTTTCCGCTGTTTGTGACCTCAGGGGAACACCGAACTTTAATTACTCGAGGTTCCCTTATTATTGTGAATTCGTTTCGAATTAGCCCTGGAAACTTTTTTCGGTTTGGCCGAAGAGCCCGCAGAAGCCGATTCGCCCTTTTTTTTGCCGGGGGATTTCTTTTTTTTAATCACCTTCACAACCTGGTCATACTCTTTCAGCTCTTCCCGCACCGGTACATTATCATTGTTTTCTTCGCCGGAATGTGATTCTCCCTCAACAGCTGCAATCGTCTGATCAAGGAATTCCTCTTTAACAGCAGTTTCTTCTCGCTGCCGGATTTTATGAGCATATATTGAAGATATCTCTAGACATACCCCGAAGAACATTGACAGAAAGCCTGCAAATGTACAAAAAATAAGCTTTGGTTGATCCGTAAGCAACCCTATAAATGAAAGTAAAAAAAAGAGCGATGATACGAGAATAAGCCTTCGTATCCACTTAAAATACGGAATACCAACCTTGCTCTTTGCAAATAAAATCACGGATGATCCCGCCAGCGCAAGACACCCTGTCTGATGAAAAAACCAGGCCAATCCATAACGGTTTCCCAGATACCAGAGGAGCATTGTTTCAAATCCGGCGCGCTGTATCAGCATGCGGGGAAAAAAAATCGCCTGTGAGGCATACGCGACAGTAACGCAGACAATATAGACAGAAAACAGACAAAGTACTGTCGCATAAAAGGCGGGGGCCCAATCCGAATCAAAAGAAGCGAGTGAGATAAAATTATAAATCACCAGAGGTGCAATCATCAATAACAGAAGATAATTCAGGGAATATGCCGCGGGATTTTCAGCAATCGCACGGAATTGTTCATCAACCGTGCTTCCAAAGCCGAGGGAGAGTGAGGTGGCAAACACAATAGCCAGAGACGATATCATCAATCCTGCCAGAGCAATACTGCTGTATTTCAGACTTTTCACCCGGATCCCCCAAAAATGAACGATTTATAAAGATTCAACCTCTGTTGATATGAGTTTGCGGCTCTTGCGTCAAGCACTTTGCTTTAGTGAAGAAATTGCGACAGAAATCCCCCCGCCAATATATATGGACAAAAAAAACTTGCCATACACCCGCATAAAATGATTCTACACTAAACCTTGGAATTATTTTGATCGTTAAAAAGTGGGGAACATTATGATCGACAGCAAACTGATGGATGTTCTGGCTTGCCCTGTTTGTATCGGGGATCTGGAATATAACGCCGTTGAATCGGTAATTACTTGCCAGCAGTGCGGACTGAAGTATCCTGTAGTTGACGGGATTCCGGTGATGATTCCCGAGCGTGCGCTCAATCTTCCGGAGGGGATGGACAAAAGCGAGGAAGCCCCGTGACGATATATGCTCTCCGGGAAGTGAATACTTATTTCTTTTTAGATTCCTATTGACAAAATAAGCACGCTCACCGCTTTTAGAACAGACTGTTTCGAGCCCGAAAGCTGAAAGGAACGCTTGTTCAATTAACACAAGATTTTCTTTAGTGATTGCCGGCAAAATCTTTGCCGGCAGAACGTGAAAGCACGAATAGCATCTTAATTTTAGTGGAACAAACCATGATTCGATCAAAAAACACCATTGTAAAAGTCGGAAGTTACGTCATTGTAGGTTTTTTTACCATCCTGATCATCATTTCGTTCGGGCTTCCCGACTACATCACGCGCATAAATATGGGCGAGAATACCGTTGCAAAAGTTAACGGTCATTCGATCACACGCTTTGATTACGTGCGGTATGTAAACTCGTCACCTTATTTTTCCCAGAATGCCGAACTTGCAAAGCAGTATCGTTTCTACATCATCAATCAGCTCGTAAATACCGAGTTGCTGGCTCAGTTGGCTAAGAGCCTTGGTGTTTCGGTAGATCCCAAAATCGTGAAGAAAATGGTGCAGCGTCGTTTCACCGATCCGAGCGGAACATTTCAAAGTGAAGCATTTACAAATACACTCAAGACAAACGCGATGTCTCCGAACGACTATTTCGAGGCCACTGAAAAGGATATCATGCGCCGCGAACTTCAGTTGATGGCAACATCGGCTGCCGGCATTTCATCAAGTGAGCTTCAATTCAGAAAGAGAATCGATCTTTCATCTTTTGTTATCAAATACGCTCTTTTAACCAATGAAGAGATCAAAGTGAAATATGCGGATCGCCTGGCTGTATCCAGCAGCGAAGTCGACAAGATATATGACGAATCGGTTGCGGCGCAAAAAGAGGCTGCAAAGAAGGGCGAAGCGAAGCTGGTGCCTTTTTCGAAGGATAAGCCCCAAGCTGATGCCGTACCCGCAAAACCTGATCCGGAGAAGGAAAAGCAGAAAATCAGAAACCAGCTCGAAAGCCGCAAACTCGCCGAAGTAAGAGAGTCGATTGCCGGTGAGATTACGTCGCTTGCGCAGCAGGGTGTTCCTTTTGAGAACGGAGCACACCTGGTTCCCGCAGCCCCTCTGCTTTCAAAACAGTTCAAGCCCGGCGACTACGTCTATTCTGACACAGAAGAACCCGCAGCACTTCACGGACTTGAGGGATCCGACGTTTTTCTCGAAGATATCGTCCGTCTGCCTGAGGGAACTCTTGCACGGGGTATCGCGAGCGCATCAGGGGTGTATATGTTTACGGTAGTTTCCCGTTCAATTCCGCAAAGCGCCGATGTTGACACCGCATTTACAGATGAGCAGCGCGCAAAAAAAGTAGACATGCTGCTGCAGGTTGTTCTCGAACCGTTTTCTAAAAAGTCCAGTATTACCCGTAATGAGATCGAGTTGGATTAGGGGCAATGGTCGCAGCGGCATAATCCATCTGCGCTGCGATTTCCTGGGGCCGGGCAGATTTAGTGTGAGTCCCCCCGGCGATCTTTACTTGAACCGGATCAAAAATTGCTTTACAAAACTGTTTTTTTTGCGTTATATTTGGCTGTGATTATTCTTTGGTAGCAGGTGACTCTGATGAACATTAATGCCGAGTATGTTAATCCTTTTCTTGAAGCAGCGAGTGCCGTTTTCAAATCAGTTATGAATGTCGATCTGCGTCGGGGAAAAATGATCATCAAGGAGAATCCGGAACCCTCTCATGATGTCGCGATTATCATCGGTATTACCGGGTCCATCAGCGGTGAGGTTGTTTACAGCATGGGCTATTCCATGGTCACCAAAATTGCGGAGATTCTCGCACCGGGACTGAATGAAGAGCAGCTGAAGAACGAGTACAAAGATATCGTCGGCGAGCTTGCGAACATGATTACCGGAAATGCCATGAATCTGTTCGCCTACTCGGGAAAACAGATCGACATCACCACGCCGACAGTTATTAACGGCAAGGATTTTACGATTACTCTTGTACAGCAGACCACTTTGGGGATAAATCTCTACAGTCCAATGGGTCAACTTGAGATGAATGTAGCACTAAAATGATCGAGAGGGTTCATTTGAACCGCCACTCTCTTTTTTTTGAGTCAAGATACTCGCAAAATGATTCTTCGTCCTCGAAGAGATATTTATAGTAGTCCCCCTCCCCGGCCTTTTCACACTCGAATTCTTCTTCAGGGTAATCCCGGCAGATTTTCGGCCTTGTTTCGTAAATTCCGCACATGTTCTGTACTAAGTTTTCACAGGGAGTCTCAAATTTCAGAAACCACTTGCTCTTATGATCAATAAACACGGTGACCTTTTTGTGAACAAGATACCAACGGATATTATCGAATTCTTTTTTTGTTGTCGGCCGGTCAATTTCAACGGCAATATGCCGGCAACACTGTGCGTTACATTTACTGCATGGTTGATCTGACATAAGTACACCGCCGTTTTATTATTTCTTTATTTTATCGGCACGAATCGTCATTGTTCATCAGGGGATCTCGAATAATAGACATTTGATGATCCCCTGGAGCTGTTCGGTGCTGCGCAGTAAGCTCGCTTATTGGCGGCGAGCAGTCGAGCATGAAACCCGGGTCACAAACAGCGGTAAAATCAGCATTTTTATCTGTTAATATATGGAAATACTGATTTTCACAGGTGACCATAATTCATTTTTTTTTGCACGGCGAAATATGTCAAAAGCAAATTGGTGTAATATCCGATAACCATCAGGAAAGGACTCTTCAGAGACCCGATTGCACTGTTGCCGTTATTGCGGGCGTAATTATGCCGCCGATCGACGCTCCCTGTTACGAGATTATTGGAGGACTGATTATTATGAACGATACACTCTACCCCGCGGGATACTGGCAGCTGGTGCTCGATCTTGAATGTCCGCTCTGTTCAAAGTTCGCCGGATTTATCAGACACTTTGATAAAGAGACTATCTTCAAAGTGACCGATGTTCCGCAATTCGATTCGGCGCTAAGAGATCTTACCAGCGAAAAACTCAAATCGGATATGCATATTTTCGGAAAAAACGGAGAATTTTTCTTTGGTGCTGAAGCACTCCAAATGGTGATCAGCCTTATCCCCCCGATGCGCCCCTTTCGATGGATGATAGAAACGGGATTCGGCAGAAAAGCAGCCGATCTTGCTTATCTGACAATGAAACGGCTTCGCTCATGCGGCAGCTGCGGGAAAAAGAGGTTTGAATGACGAAGGTCGCGATACTCTGCCAAGACGGCCATATCGCAAGATCACTGGGGAATTCACTGGCGGTGCATTTCGAAATGGAATATGGGGAATTGTCTGGTTATGCGGGGACTGCCGATCTGGCAGTCGTCCAGATCAATGAGATCGCACTTACCGATGAACACAGAGCGTTTCTTTCAGAGATCAGTGCCCGGAAAAAAGTGGTGCTGATCACCCGATGGAGCTCATTCGACCAGTATATTGCGTTTTTTGACACAGGTATCTCTGCAATATTGCCGCTGCCCTGTGAGGCACACAATCTGCTCGCAATAGTATCCATTGTCCTTGAAGCACCATTTTCAGAAATAGCGGTAACAGCCGGCCGGATCAAATTCAAATATGAGGGAAAGCACTTTGACATATCTTTCTCACCGGAGCGCATGCTCACTCTCATGCTTGTCTGCGCCAAAACCAACATGCTGCTCAGTTCGATGACATCAAATTTAGTAAATAACCGGCATACGAACCGGATAGTTTATAGTGATGTGACATCCGGAGTCAGCGCAGATTACAAACTGGAACAGGATCTGCTCGAAGCGGCAGCGCGAAATGATTTTGTGCTCTATTATCAGCCGGTTTGCAATCTGAATACCTCTCAACCCGGGGGATTTGAAGCACTGATTCGCTGGCGGCGCGGCGGGGCAATTATCCCGCCCGACGAGTTTATACCGACCGCAGAAAGAACGAACGCGATTTTTCCCATTACGCGATGGACATTCAACCGGGCAATGAGCGATTTACGATACTGGCTTGATCATTTTGAGGGTCTTGCCCAATTCCGCGTTACGATCAATCTTTCCGCCCGTCTGTTTGAGGATGAATCCATCGCCGATTATATTATCACCAAAACAAAAGAGTATTCGCTATCTCCTGATAACATCGGTATTGAAATTACCGAGTCGGCGCTGCTTCGATCAATGGAGAGCGCCAATCTTATTCTTCTTAAGCTCAAGGCTGCATCTTTTACTCTATACATGGATGATTTTGGAACAGGTTACTCGTCACTTACATATTTAAAACATTTTCCCGTAGACATTATTAAAATTGACAAATCTTTCGTGAAGTGGCTCTGTGTTGACGAAGAAAGCGAGCATATCGTCCGTTCAATTCTCGGTCTAGCTCATGGATTGAATCTTTCGGTCGTCGGTGAGGGAGTGGAGGAAGAGGATCATCTCAACTTCTTGCGGGATAACGGGTGTGAATACGGGCAGGGGTATTATTTTTCAAAACCGCTCCCATTTGACTCTGCGACTGAATATCTGGAAAAAAACTTATATAAGAGAACTGGTGATAATTAGCTTTTGATGTTTCCTCCAGGTTAAAATCAATTGAAAATCCAGTAATTTACGACAGCAGCATTGCGCAAACGCGAATTCAATGGCGTTCCTTCAAGCGCGTGCCATTTCGGTTCAAATACACATGTGAGGATCGTAAAACTCATGGAAGATAAAAAAACAAGAATTCTCGTAGTAGATGACCATCCGATCATCTACCAGGGACTTAAGCAGATGATCACCCCCGAAGACGGGATTGAGATTCTGGGAAACGCGGTCGATTATGATGAGTGCTTTGCGAAAGTGGAGGAACTTCATCCCGATATGCTCATAATTGATATCGGTTTAAAATCAGACCGCAACGGTATTGATATCGTCAAAGAGATGAAAGAAAGATATCCTGAAATTCACACAATGGTTCTCTCTATGCACGACGAAGAGATCTACGCCCAGCGAGCGGAGAATGCAGGTGCAAAGGGATATGTGAACAAATCCGAGTTTACCGAGAAAATCAAGGATGCTATCAGCGCCATTCTCGCAGGAGAGACCTTCTTCTCGAGAAAGGGATCTGTTGATTACAGCCAGTCAAAAGACCAGAAAAAGATGTCCCTTCTGAAGAAATTGACTGACCGTGAATTTGAAATACTAAAAATGATCGGAATGGGTTTTAAAAATGAGGAGATCGCTGAAAAGCTCGATCTGAAAGAGAAGACCATTTTCTCGCATAAACTGCGGATCAAAAACAAACTGAAGCTTGAGACGAGTGCGGATCTGCTGCGCGCAGCGGTTAAGTGGTTCACCGAAAAAAATATTTAAACCTTACGAATTAAAAGGGTGGAGTGCTTGCCGCTTCAATAATCAGTCTTTTTTCCTCGTTGAACAGAATGCAAGCCGTTTTGGTAAATCGTTCCTTATATTTTAGCGGCAAAGTCAATTGATCTGTACGAATGCAGCCCTTGAACTATAAAAAAACCGCGGCAGAAGCCGCGGTTTTTTTATAGTGCATTTATCGACAAAGCTTCAGACGATGCAGAGATTCTCTTTTTTACCGAGAGAATCAATTGTCTCGTTAGAGTCGAAATATTTACATTTTGTAATATCAACGCCCAGAACGATATTTTCGTTAACGCGGAAGCTCTTATGAGGCTCTGCTTTAACGGTCATGATATTGCCGGACTCGAGGCGGACGTGCAGCATTGTTTCAGCACCTAGCGGCTCAATAACCTCGATTACCGCATTCATTCTGTTCTGATCAGCTGCTGAGGTCTGGATGTGCTCGGGACGAATACCGAATACGATATCCTTAACTGCAGCTGAACGAAGCTTCGAGAGCTGATCGGGTGTCGGATTGATGGCGATACCCTGTGCGACTACCTTGTCAGACTCGAATGTGGCATTGTGGAAGTTCATCGGTGGCGAACCCATGAAACCGGCAACGAACATGTTCAGGGGATTTGCATAAAGGTTCATCGGACTGTCAATCTGCTGAATGTATCCGTCTTTCATAACGACGATACGGTCAGCCATTGTCATTGCCTCAACCTGGTCATGCGTTACATAAACCATTGTCGACTGCAGACGGGTATGTATACGGGAAATCTCGGCGCGCATCGTTACGCGGAGTTTCGCGTCAAGGTTTGAAAGCGGCTCGTCGAAGAGGAATACCTTCGGATGACGGACGATCGCGCGGCCGAGTGCAACGCGCTGGCGCTGTCCGCCGGAGAGCTGCTTGGGTTTTCTGTCGAGAAGGTTCTCGATGTGAAGAATTTGAGCGGCTTCTTTGACCTGTTTATCAATCTGATCCTTCGGAACCTTTCTCATACGAAGGCCGAAAGACATATTGTCGTATACCGACATGTGAGGATAAAGGGCATAGTTCTGGAAAACCATCGCGATATCACGGTCTTTAGGATGTACATCGTTCATACGCTTGTCATCGATAAAGAGGTCACCGTTAGAAATCTCTTCGAGGCCGGCCAGCATACGAAGTGTTGTGGACTTACCACAACCTGACGGACCGACAAGAATGACAAATTCTCTGTCATCTATCTCAAACGAGGCATTATAAACTGCCTGAAAACCGTTCGGATAGACTTTGTTAATGTTATTTAATATTACCTTTGCCATTAACAACTCTCCTTTATTAAATTTGGTAAACCGCTTGCGCGGAAATGGCGCAAATCATAAATCTACTGGTAAAAGGAAGAAACAAAGCCGACTGAGTGAAACAGCTGAAGACAAATATGTTTGTTTCTTCTATATAATACATTTTACTTTCATCCTTATACATTCTGCGAGGAGGAAATGTCAATGTAATTTTTTTGGCACTAGAAAATTAATCTCAACGGTCTGAAAACTGATGGACGCATCACCTCTCGGGTGCTCAATCTTGGCTTCATAAGGTCGATAAAATAAAGTAAGTTGGTGAACAACGCGTGAGCGGATTAACGGCTTTTCCATTAAGTACCCAATATATAATTCGCACAATTTTGTTTTTTTCGGCCGCCCTATTTGCAATAGCGATCCCCCCGATCGCAATTTTGCTGACACTGCCCCCGCTTAGGCCTGACTTCGGATCTGCAGCCCTGCAGATTTCAGAGATTTTTTTTCGCGAAAAATGGCACATCGATATGCTCTATCTTGCGCCGCTCGGCTCGATCGTACTGCTTCCGCTGGCGCTCGCGCTGGCTACTCTCTTATCCGGAAGGGTTATGCGCTTTGCCCTGATAAGCGGGATTGCGGCGCTGTTTATTCCCCGGGGCACGATAATTCATTACTGCTCATTCCTGCTGTCGCAATCACCCCTGCAGCTGCCCGGTGATACGGGCGCGCTGCGCATCACCTATATTCTTGTGCTCTGGCAGAGTCTGCACCTGCAGACGGCTTCTGCCGCTCTTTTCTATTCGAGATACCGCGATCCGGTACGCAGCGATCTGACCATGGCCGAGAATGGACGCGCGCCCCTTTTGCCGCTGTTTCGATACGGAACAGCCCCCGCGCTGTTATCGCTTTTGCTGCTGCAATTCGCCTGCCTCGCCGACGGTTCGATAGCCCTATACTTTTACGGCATCGGCGGTTATCACCTTTTTTCAGCGCATACTGCCGCCTTTACGCTTTTCATGCGAAGTGAGGGGGCTGCGTTCACGGCGCTGATGATGATGACAGGGGCAGCCCTCGCCGTTTTTTTTGCGGCGGCATATCTGCTCTACAGGATCAGCCGTAAGATCTATTTTTCATTTGAACAGGCTGAAATGCCGCTGCCGGGTTATGCGGGGGGATTTCTGCGGCAATTCGGAACGATTTCGGGAGATATTCTGTGCGCAGCAATTATGTGTGCTCCGCTGATCGCCGCACTGGCGGGATTTTCGCTGCAGCTTCTGCAGAGAGATTTTTCCGCGGGGGAGTGGTTTTTGCCCGGCCTTTTGCCTCTTATCAGGAGTGAGCTGACACTGACAGCCTTCGCGACGTTGCCGATTTTTTTTATTCCCCCCGCCGCATGGTGGTTCTCAAAAAAAATGAGTGCCGAAACACTGCTGTTCATACTTGCCGTTTCGATACTTTTACTTCAGCCCGCTTCGACACTTTTCTTCTATAAGGTTGCCGGTGACACGTATATAGGCTCACCGCTATTTTCGGGCGAACATTTATATCAGTTCATTAAAGTCATCCCCCTTCTGTTTCTGGGAGGATTATGCGCGGTGCCGATTACCCGGCGCTTCAGAAGCGCCCCCGACGAGGCTTCAAGTGCGGCTGATTATCTTTACATATTTCGTCCGCTATTTCAGCCGGCGCTGTGCGGCATCTTTTTTCTCACCTTCGCATGGGTACTCTTTGATATGAGCTGGCAGCTTATCCCGCTTCAGAGCGGGCTGAAGCCGACCCGGCTTCTCGGAGAGCTGTTCATGCGTCTGCCTGAGCTTGATTTTGCCGGAGAATTATCTCTTCTGGCCTGCATGGTGCTTCCCCCCGTTTTTGCAGGCGCCGGCATACATCTCATAAGCCGGAATGTCGAATGATTGTTGGCTTGACAAACGGCCGCTGACCCCTCTTACTTATCTGTTGAGTCGCTACCCGCTTGTGAAACAGCGGAAGAGTCTGTTATTATCGTTGAGAGGGCACAATGTCCGAATATATGCTGCAGATGTCCGCAATTTCCAAGTCGTTCGGCGATGTGCTTGCGAACGACAACATCGATCTTGCCGTAAAAAAAGGTGAGGTTCGCGCGATTGTCGGTGAAAACGGCGCCGGTAAATCGACGCTTATGAAAATTCTCAACGGCCTCTACCCTCCGGACAGCGGAACGATCTTCGTTAATGGAGAGGAGGTTTCCATCGCCACGCCCGGTGCTGCCGCCCGCCTGGGTATTGGAATGGTCTACCAGCATTTCATGCTGGTCCCGACACTCTCTGTTGCGGAAAATATGATTCTCGGGGTCGAACCCGGCCGCTACGGTATGCTCGACATGAACGCCGCCCGGGATCAGGTGAACAGGACTTCAAACCAGTACGGCCTCAAAATCGATCCCGACGCGAAGGTATCCAGCCTCTCTGTGGGGATGCAGCAGCGCGTTGAGATACTGAAGATTCTCTTCAAGGGGGCCCGCATTCTCGTCTTTGACGAGCCCACTGCCGTTCTGACTCCGCAGGAGGTCAAAGAGCTTTATAAAATCATCCGCAAGCTGATCGATGACGGAAAGACGATTCTCTTCATTACACACAAACTCAATGAGGTTCTCGAGATTGCCGACATGATTACAGTTCTTCGGCAGGGAAAGTATGCCGGCGAGCTGGCGGTGGCGGACGCTACCAAAGAAAAGATCGCAACGATGATGGTCGGAAGAACGGTTCTCTTTGATCTGAAAAAAATTCCGGTAAAACCGGGTGATGCGGTTCTGGAAATAAAGAATCTCTTCGTCAACAGTGACAAGGGACTGCCCGCTGTGGAAAATCTCTCACTGTCAGTTCGGGCAGGTGAAATCGTGGGCATTGCCGGCGTCGACGGCAACGGACAGACGGAACTGGTGGAGGCTCTCAACGGCCTCCGGAAAATCGAGAACGGGAAAATCCTGATCGACGGGAAAACGATCAGCGGCAAACGGCCGAGAGCCATCTGCGAAGCGGGAATTTCTCATATTCCCGAAGACCGCCACAAGCGCGCGGCGGTGGGGCAGTTCCCGGTTGCGTACAATCTGGTTCTGGGAGTGCACTATTCGCGTTATGCGAAAGGATTCAGAAAACTGCTGCTCGATTTTGCCGCTATCTTCGGCGACGCGGAAAAAAACTGCAAGAAATACGATATCCGCCCGGCGCGTCCGGAGAAGAGCTTTTTTAAACTTTCGGGGGGAAACCAGCAGAAGGTTGTCGTCGCAAGGGAGCTGGAAAAGGAACACAGAGTCATGATTGCCTCCCAGCCGACGCGCGGTGTCGACATCGGTGCGATCGAGGCAATTCACAATATGCTGCTCGAAGAGAAGGCGCAGATGAAGGCTATTCTTGTCGTCTCGGCTGAACTATCGGAGATAATGAATTTAAGCGACAGGATCGCGGTGATGTATGAAGGACAGATTATCGGCATCATGGACCGCAAGGATGCCACTGAAGAAAAGATCGGCATTCTGATGACAGGGGGAAAACTTAATGCGTAAGGAGATACTCTCTTTTTTTGTACCGGTCATTGCGGTGGCAACGGCTCTGATTGTCTGCGCGATAATTATCGTGTTTATGGGAAAGGATCCTCTGCAGGCATATTTTTATCTGCTGCAGGGCGCCTTCTGGGGAAAAAGCGCGATCGCGCAGACGCTGATTCAGGCGACGCCGCTGATATACACGGGACTTGCGGTAGCCTTCGCCTTCCGCGCCGGGCTGTTCAATATCGGCGCACACGGACAGGTGATCATGGGCGGCCTTGCCGCGGCGGCGCTCGGCGCGTTCGTAATGAATCCCCTCGTCAACAATGTTCTCTTTATGATTCTTCTGGTCTGCGCGGCCGGTTTTATCTTCGCGGCCATCGCCGGCTGGCTCAAGGCGAGGCTCGGCGTTCATGAGGTCATCTCAACGATCATGCTCAACTACGTAGCGGTAAATATGGAAAATTACATGCTGAACTATCCCTTGAAAGAGGGGGGATTAAGAGGCCCGAGTCCGCAGTCGCCCCCGGTAATGGAGTGGGTTCAGTATTTGAATATTCTTGAGGGTACAAATCTCAACTTCGGATTCATCATCGCGATCATCTGCGCGGTAGTTGCGTGGTTTATTCTGAACAAGAGTGTCACGGGGTATGAGATCAAGGCCGTGGGTTACAATGCGCCTGCTGCGGAAAACTCTGGCATAAATATACAATGGCGCATAATTCTGGCGATGGGCATATCGGGAAGCTTCGCCGCCCTTGCCGGCGCGGAACGAGTCCTGGGGGGGATCGGTCAGGACCGCTATCTCTCGGGTCTTATGGCCGATTACGGTTTTGACGGCATTGCCGTCGCCCTGCTGGGGAAAAATCACCCCTTCGGCGTGGTGATCGCAGCGATCCTCTTCGGCGCGCTGCGTGCCGGAGCGATGCGGATGCAGTTTATGGCGAATGTACCCAGTCAGGTTATCATAATTGTGCAGGCAATAATTATTGTACTCATCGCAGCAGAGAACATATTCCGCTTTGCGCTTGAGAGATTCTTTCACGAAAAGGCGGAGGCATAGTCATGAATATACTTTCCATTATTTTTTTTCAGACCCTGCGCTCGGGTGCACCCCTGTGCATAACCGCTGCGGGCGCCACCTGCTCTGAACTGACAGGTGTCACAAATATCGGACTCGAAGGAATGATGCTTATCGGCGCTTTCGCCTCCGCCGTAATTTCTTATTATACCGGCAACCCCTGGATTGGCCTTGCGGCGGGGATGTGCGCCGGCGGCATTCTGGCGTGGCTTCACGGACTCATAAGCATCCGTTATCAGGGCAACCAGATTGTATCGGGAGTCGCGATCAATCTATTTGCACTCGGATTTACCGATTTTATGCTGCGTGTGCTCTTTAACCAGTCAGGAAGCTCTCCGCAGGTGGCAAAACTTCCCTCGTGGGGGGCGGTATCCCCCCTTCTGGTCATCATTTACCTGCTGTGCATCGGGACCCATTTTTTTGTGTATAAGACCAAGCTCGGGCTTCGCATGCGCGCCGTCGGGGAACACCCCCTTGCGGCGGATACGGTCGGCGTCAACGTCGCGCGTGTGCGCTACTTCGGTGTAATAATCAGCGGCGTTTTCGCGGGCATGGCGGGTGCATATCTTTCGATTGCGACGCTTTCGCAGTTCGCAAAGGGAATGACGGCGGGCCGCGGATTCATAGCGCTTGCGGCGATGATCTTCGGAAAATGGACACCACTCGGGGCGCTCGGCGCCGGCCTTCTATTCGGACTTTTCAGCGCCCTCGAGGTACTGGGTCAGCAGTATCTCACCGCCGTGCCGGGCCAGTTCATTCAGATGCTTCCTTATATTCTGACGATACTCGCGCTGGCCGGAGTGGTGGGGCGTGCGGTCGCGCCGGCGGCAGACGGCGTTCCTTACACGAAAAGCGAAGATTGACACAAACGATATACCGCTGTTCACCGCAGATACGGGGGGATTTCTGAACGGAATCCCTCTTTTATTATAGGGCAGCGATCTCGTGATAGAGCTGCTTGTCGTAGTCAGGGTCGATCGTGTAGATGATATTCTTGGAATCGTCATTGCTCAGATCGTAATGGGCTTTTCGCGGATCTTTTCGCAGGGAGGAGATTTTCAGTCCCTCAAGGCGTAATTTCGGATCGCTCTGCTGCTCCATATCGACTGAACCGATGCGAACGATATAGGGGCGGCTCTGATAGCGCCCGATCGTATCAATGCGGCAGAGTTCGAAAAAAACCTTTCTCGATGCGGTTGTATTTGAAACGATAATATAGTCCCCCGGCCTCATGATTTTCTCGTTATTGCAGAGACTGAGCGAAACGTAGTCGAGAAACTCTCGGACTATGCGCATCGGATAGGTATAATACGAGTTATTTATGATCATCTGCACCGCTCTTCGCGAGGAAAAGGCCTTACGCCATTCGGTATCAGATGTAAGAGAAGCAAATTCGGATGAAACGGCAAGAATATTCGCGTCCTCTTTATACAAGTCATCCCGCTTGAACAGCTCCATCTGTTTTTCAATGTCGTCCAGGATGGGACGGCGCTCCGGATCCCTGGAAAATTTATCGTGAAGATTGTTCAACTGATCGAAAAGCGATTTGCTGCTCGGATAGTTATTCGCATTATTATCGGTGTTATAGGGCCGGTGATGTGTTAATACATTGTATTTGACTCTGGATCCCAGGGAGAGATCGTGAATTATCATCAGATACGAGAGGATAGGATGATTTTTCATATAATTCATCTGGTTTGTTGAAAGAGTCTTGCTGACAGGGACTTCCATCTTGAAATAACCGACATCGCAAAACAGTGCACTCATCATCAGGTCGGAGGTCGAGTTTTTCACCTCCTGCTCGGAGTTGTAATTCTGAAACATGCGCATCCCGCGCGTTTTAAGCGCCATCGCGGTGACAACCCGTTTTATCGTCTTGGCCACGTCATGGGCCGAGATTCGGCCTTTCATCAACTCGAGTACGTTGACCAGTCCGACCATCGCATCCGGCTGGGAGTTGAAATCCTTGAATATACTATCCATCATCTGCCGGGAGGCTTTTGTTAATGCTGATTTGAGGGTTGAATTCTTGAGCTGTTCAAACAGCTCTGAGGTGCGCGCGTTCATCTCTTCAACGTGCATGTCGGCCAGGAGCCGCGTATCCGTCAACCCCTCAAGCCTGACATCATTAATCGCAGAACTGACTTTCGGCTGATTTACCGGAACCGTATCGGTAAAATCGGTATCATAATCCTTTTTTCTGGTTTTGATTCCGAGTTTTTCGCTGTCCTCATCGCGGTAATAGATCCCCAAGTGCATGAAGTGAAAAAGTTTCTCGATGCGCTCCTGTGACGCATTGTCGATTTTGCCAATAAGAACCTGGCCGTCTTTGTTATAGAAGTCGACCGGTATGCATTTCTCAGCACGAAGCCGGTTGACGATTTCGTCGGTAAATTCAAATAGTCTGAGTTCAGCCATAAGTACACTTTTTCTGGTAGAGGGGGTCCGCAGACACGCTCAAGTTTAACCGCAGGACAGGTTCTTGCCTATATTACAACACTGGAACTACTTTTTTAAAAAAAAGTTCGCTTTTGTCATCCCCCCTTATAAAATATACCAAGAGGCGAGGCTCTGATTTTGGTGTTTATAGCAGCCCCTGTCAATAATTTTTGACTGGACTTGATGATTTGTTCAACTTGAAAAAACATTTTACAAAACCGGATATCAATCAAGGGTTGGATAATGATACGATTTATTAACAGCACGCGCACGGCCGTCTTCTTAATATTTATTCTGCTGATGACGGCATCTACGCTATGCGCTCTGGAGCGGAAGGATTTTTACGGCAACTGGGCCCTCAAATACAGCGGCGGATACGGCTATGAGTTCCGGTTCAAGGAAAATTATATCGCCTATGTGATTCTCTTTCAGAAGGACTCGTTCTGGGTATTCAAAGGGGTGTATACGGTCGAACACAACGAACTTCGAATCAATATCAGCGACATGAAAAACGAGAGCAATGAGTCCAATATCGAAAACAGCGATAATTTTCTCAAGGCTAGATCACAATTTGTTTTCAAGGTAAAAAAGAGTTCCCGCTCAGCGATTGAGCTCTCTCCGACTAAGATCACCGTCGACGACAATGATTCTCCGGGGTATTTTGAGTCGAAGTTTTTGCTCAAGGCTGTTAAGTGAGTTTTTCTTCTTTAACTCTCCTATCCCATTTGATTAACCAGAATTCATAAGAAACCGACTCTAAAAAGGTGATATTGTAGTTGGCTAATTTATAGTTAGTAGAAATGTCCATTTTACTCACTGGATAATCCGTACCATTTTGAACAATCGAGTCTAAAAACATATCAATCGCGACTTGATAAATTCTACTAACAGAAACCTTGAAAACGAGCCGCTCGCTAACCCCGTACTCATAACACCGAACTTCAAGAGAAACATGCCAGATGTCGTACTTATCAACAGGGGAATACTCCTGGTATTTAACCGCATGCCATAACGTTGCCCTTTTCTGCCGGTAATATGCTCTCGTTTTTCTCATCAGGGCCGCAAGGACATCAGTAACAGACAATCCCATTGATCTGGCTGCCAAAAGAACCTTTTTCCTTCTCTGCGGAGTTATGCATATACTTGTTTCAATATTTTTCACTGAAAACCACCCTTATCTTTCATACGAAGTATTATAAATAAGACGTTTTCTGCTGAGCATTTTCAAAAAGATTTTTTGTTCATTATTTCATTACTAAGAAAAAAAGTGTCACAATTGGGCCCGGTTTCAGTTAAAGTATCAAATAACAAATATATGAACCAATTTTAACAACGAGGATAATATGAAAAAAATCGCATTTCGTTCACTTCTCATTATTGTTTTTCTGACATTTTCAGTTCTTCTGTTTGCTCAGGATGCAACGGGCAGCGATGGCAAGAATCTGTTTACCACGTTCAAACAGGGCGGGCAATTGATGTACGTTCTCCTTGCTCTGGGGCTGGGCGCTCTTACTATCATAATTGAAAGAATTATAAGTTTCTTCAGACTCGGGGCATGGTCAAACAAACGAATTATAACCATGCTCGAAAAAGGCGCAAATCCGGCCACTCTGTGCTACCGTGAGGATGCGGAAGATGAGTTACGCGGTATTTACACACTCTATAATGAATCATTAGAGAAGGGTCTCGCCCTGCTTTCAGGTATAGGCAACCTTGCGCCGATCGTCGGCTTTCTTGGAACAGTTGTCGGTATGATCGATGCCTTCGCCGCCATTGCAGCGGCCTCGACCGTCAACGCAAAAGTTGTAGCTGTTGGTATTCAGGTCGCGCTCATAACAACTGCGGGGGGATTGTTTGTCGCAACCCCGACACTGATCGGATACTATTTGTTTTCACACATCCTTCAGGCTCGTGAAAATGCCGCCGAAAAAAAGATCTCTCAGATCGTTGCATCATATCCCCGCCTTTCATCGGAGCTTAAAAACGATTCAGAAAATGATTCGGTATTTAACGAAAGGGTGATATAGGTGCAACAATGAGGAGCTCAGTAAAGATCATAAGTAGCATATTGAACAGGCGAACAAAAACAAATAACCGTATGTCCCTGGCGAATTTTGAGGCAACATCGATGGGAGACATTGCCTTTTTGCTGCTGATATTCTTTATAGTTACCGGATCATTTGTCGTGCGGCAGGGAATTTTTTTCACTCTTCCCTCTAAAACATCCGGTGTGCAGAATGTCGCCATTGATTCAATAATGGAGATATATCCGGGAGCAAATGACTTCACCTACAAAGAAAAGAAATACTCGGGAAAAGAGCTAACCGCAGAGATGAAAAAGCTCTTTGCACAGAATAAAGATCTCATCGTACTTTTCAGGATGTCGCCGGAAGTCCCGTATGAGCGGCTGACAGATTCCCTTTCAATCGTCAGAGAGACCGGGGTTCAGTTTGTCAGCGTAAAAGACGTTGAGACCCCTGCGGCGGAGGCAGAATGAGAAAGAAATCATTTTTAAAAAGATTAAAAGCAGTCTCCGCCGGTGCGTCGATGGCTGATATGGCGATGCTTTTACTGATATTTTTCATGGCAACAACGAGCACCGAACCTCCGAAGGGTGTGGAAGTTCAGCTTCCGCAAGCCAAAGTAGAAGGCGCCGAACAGGATTCGCTGTACATAACTGTTACCGAAGATGCAGTCTATCTCGACAGCGAGATGACCACCTATTCAGGGCTTTCGGATATGCTGGCAATGCGCAGCGGTGAAACCGATCGGACAGTTTCCATCACCGCGGACAAGGGATTGCGTTACGAGAAAATGAGCCAGGTTATGAAGCTTCTGCGTGAACACGATTTTCTCAACATAGTATTTATGGCAAATCCGGGGGATTCATATGGGCGATAATATCAAGAACTACCCGCAGGTGATTGAGGGGTTGCTGCGTTTCGACGACGATCACCCGTATCTGATCGCCTTTTTTCTTTCGGCTACCATCATCAGTTGTGCTCTGTTTTGTACACGCAATTCGCAGGTATATTTTGACGATCAGGCCAAGCCGGACCGTCTCAGCTTTGTCGACGTGGAGACCATCCAGCCGCAGAAGCAGGTCGCCGTGCAGGACATTACTTCTACCGATGGTGAAGTTGTACCGGTAAAAAAAGTATCACGGGCAACAGGCACCTCAAACCGGGAGGATGCGGTCGATATAGACATGATGGGGGGATCCAATATCGTTCATCCGAAGGTAATCGGAACACTCCCCGACCTGTATCCCTCACTTGGAAGAGATGAAGGAGTCGAGGCCATCGTGATGACCGAGCTCACCATCAGCGCCGACGGCATTATTCAGCGTGTAAAGGTCAAGAATGTCCGTCTGCTTAAGGATGTTTCGGACGAGATAAAAGCCCAGTTGAAAAAAGATTTTGCCGTGGAAGTACAGAACATTTTCAAGGGAGCCCGTTTTACTCCCGCTGTTATCGACGGTGAGAAAAAAGCGGTTATCATGACAATACCGCTCAACTTCAAACTGAACCAATAGATGACCTTGCAGGATCGCTTCCGGACGATCCACGACTTTCTGAGGATCCGGTATTATGGCCAATAATTAGAGGATCGCATTATTATGAAAAACAAAGTTCTATGCCTGATGGTATTTTTTTGCATACTGACCCCGGCATTCGCGCAACAGGCCGTGGTCCGCGGAACAGTATATGACGGCTCGACGGGAAATCCGGTTGAATACGCGGAAATCGTCTTCGTAGATTCAAGAATACGCGTTGAAACCGATGAAAGCGGCAGCTACCGTGCATCAGTTCCGATGGGACAGCACAAAGTGATCGTCACCTCGCCGGGTCTCTCGCAGCACACCGCGATGATTATGGTAACAAACGGATCAGCCTCTTTCAACTTCACCCTGACACCTCATTCAATCGAAGGAAGAAGCCTGACCGTTACCGGCGAGCGCAAGCCGCAGAATATTTCGCGGCGGACGATGACTTTCGAAAACCTTGAGGAGGTTCCCGGCTCTTTCGGTGACGCTGTCAGTGCGCTCAGTTCGATGCCCGGCATCAACCAATCAAGTCTCGGTGCTGAAAAAGGAAGCATGTTCGGACCGCTTGTCATCAGAGGCGTCAGCTCAGATCATAACAGATATTATATTGACGGTATCCCCCTGGAGTATCCGCAGCACTTCTTCGGAATGCACTCTGTAATCGCGAACGAGTTCATGAGCGAAATCGACGTGTACTCATCCGCCTATCCTGCAATTTATAACGGCGATTACGGTGCTATCATAGATATCCACTCTGTTGATGAGGTAGATAAAATCGGGGGATACGCCGACTTCAGTCTGCTCTCATCTACCGTTCTGGTTAAAACTCCCACCTACAGGACAACATTCGTAAACGGCCAGAAGAAACAGGAGGCGGACGGCTATCTCGTGGTATCGGGACGAATCGGTTACATGACCTATACGGTTCCTGTAGTCTCGCGCGAGCTCGGGTTTTACACCGATCCCGACACTTTACCCCAATACTGGGATTACCAGGTAAAATACCGTCATAATTTTGATACTCGAAATTATATCACTCTGCTCGCGGTCGGCGCCAGAGACACGATCAAATTCAACACAGCCGATCATGACGAAGACGAGATAAGCGCTGAGACCGATCCGATGTTCGGCGATCTGTCTTTGAGTATGGATCAGCAGTTCTTTACACAGGGGGCATCTTATACGTACAGAGACTCACAATTCAAAAACACAGTTACCGCATATGCCACAATCCCCTACTACTTTATAAAGCAGAACCTTTATCACCCCCTCATGCCCGAAGAATACCGCGAACAGAAAATTGTCTCAAAGCCGATGACCTATGTCGTTAAGAACGACTTCTCATGGGAGTGGCTCAAAAACATGGCCACACTCGGCGCAGGGCTGGAATACAGTACCTACTATTTCACCTCAGAGGGAGAATCTCTGCGCGTGAAGTCGGGGATCGACCTGAACATAGTGGATATTTTTGCAGATCTGCCTTATGAAAAAATGAGCATCGACCGCAAAGTCATCAACCACTCGATCGGCGGCCGTCTTGATAACAAATTCACGATCGGCGGATTGACACTGTTTCCCCAGGTGCGTATCGATTATCTTGACCGAAACAAGGCGACATCGATCGACCCGCGGGGTATGGCAAGCTATGAGTTTCCGACCGCAACCACCCTGTCAATCGCATCAGGGAAATACCACTCATTCAGGCAGATCAACCCTTCAAATTTCAACTTCCAGCCTGAATCGGCGGCTTACGGCGAACAGATGCAGCCCGAACAGTCCATTCACAATGTCGCGGGCATAGAGCAGAAGGTGGGCCTCTACAAATTTTCTGTTGAAGGTTTTTACAACTACTTCTATGACCTTTATGTTGACTGGCCCACTACCGACAGCAACGGCAAATATTATCCCGGCAAAAATGAAGGCGAGATGAAGACATACGGGGTTGAGGTAATGCTCGAGAAAGAGGTCGCGGTTAAAAACGGCGATTTCTTCGGATGGGCGAGTTATACCTTTACTCAGGCAAAATACAAGACAAATCTTCCTGAATCGGTCGACTCATCCGGAAACGGAGACAAGTGGATCACCTCGGAAAATGAGATTGAACATGCAGTCAAACTCGTCGGGGGATACAGAACCGGCCCGCATACGATCAGCGGAAAATTTTTGTGGAGCACCACACTGCCCTACACCGAAATTACCGGAGGCTGGGAGGATACCGCCTATGCCGAGTACGAGAAAGCCAACGGCCGGGATGGAAGACGTGTGGTTCCGATCTATTCGGATGATTACAACACAAAGCACCGCATACCGCAGCATCAGCTCGATCTGCGCTACAGCTACCAGTCAGGCTACGAATGGGGCTACGTAAAATGGTATATTGAAGGAATCGATGTATACCAGAAGCTCGTAACTTCTTCGAGATATGTTTGGCGTTATGACAGAAGCTATGGAGAGGGATCAAATCCACGTGTCGTAAAGGAGAAACCCGATGCCAGCGGGATTCCATTCTTCCCCAACTTCGGTGTAGAAGTGAAATACTGACGGCTATCGCGGTATTCGACATAAGTGCTTCACATCGTCAGCTTGAATACGGCATTGAACATCACATTCGTTCAATGCCGTTATTTTATGTCGGAAAAAACAAAACACGCGCATACTCCATCCGGCATTTTGTTCTGCTGATGCCGGCCGCCGGTCCTCCCTTCCTTAACGATTTTCATCAAAATTCTGCTTGCTTATTCATCGAAAATTCTGTTATAAAAATGCATCATTACCGGATTGATTTGCGGGCATCATCAAATAAATTCCGACGAGCGATCATATCCAGAAATCCCCCCGCATGGCGGCTAAGGAGAGTGGTATGCAAATAAGAGGTAAAGTTTCGATTTTCAGTCTGATAATTTTTCTCACAATTATGTTCGGTTGTTTTGAGACAAAAGATAAGGCTGATGATGACGACAACGAAAACGGCGGCGGCGGAAACACGGAGTATCGTGTTGAGATGCGCACATTCGTCAGTGAAATATCCGATTATGCAAAAACGCAGAAACCGGGATTCTTCATTATTCCGCAGAATGGGGTGGAACTGTTCACCCTTACCGGCGACCACGAGGGGGAAGCCGCAGCCGGGTATCTTTCAAAAATTGACGGGACGGGGCAGGAGGATCTTTTCTACGGCTATGATGAGGATGATGCGGCGACACCAGCCGAAGAGATGGAATGGATCAAGGGTTTTCTCGATATCGGCAAGGCGAACAACATTACCATTATGGTGACCGATTACTGCAGCACCCATTCAAATATGGATGATTCTTACGCAAAATCCGCGGCGGCGGGATACATCTCGTTTGCCGCAGACAGCCGTGATCTGGACACTATTCCCGCGTATCCTGCGGTGATACATAACGAGAACAGCACCAATGTCACTTCAATGGCAATGGCGAAGAATTTCCTTTATCTCATTAACCCGTCCAACTACTCGACTAAAAGCGCGATGCTCTCGGCGATATCGGCGACAAATTATGATATTGTTCTTATCGATGCGTTTTTTAACGAGCAGCTTTTGAGCAGCGCCGATATTGCCTCGCTCAAGACGAAAAAAAACGGGGGAACGCGGCTGGTTATCTGCTATATGTCAATCGGTGAAGCGGAGGATTACCGTTACTACTGGGATGAGAACTGGAGCGCCGATCCGCCCGCCTGGCTTACTGAAGAGAATCCCGACTGGGAGGGTAATTTCAAAGTGCGGTACTGGCAGCGCGAGTGGAAGGATATTATTTACGGATCATCTGATGCCTACCTGGACAAAATACTCTCCTGCGGGTTCGACGGAGTCTATCTCGACATAATCGATGCCTTCGAGTATTTTGAGGGGGAATAGTCTTTCAGGTTTTGTGCGGCGGGGGTCTTTATGAAAATTAAAGGCTTCCCCCCCCCTTCAAAAAATAACCGGATCAAAAGCTGCGATCCGGTTTTGCAGGTATTAAAGCATTATTTCTTTTTTGCACTTCGCAGAAATTTCTGCATAGCGATAATTGAATCGCTGCTGATGACATGTTCAATAGCACAGGCGTCTTCGTCGGCGATGCTCTTTTTTACCCCGAGCACTTCTATCAAAAACTCTTTTATTGTCTGATGTTTTTTTGAAGTGAACTCAGCGACATCGTATCCGGCGGCCGTCAGATATATTTCGCGGTATTTCTCATTCGTGATAAGACCTCGCTCCGCAAGAGTGGCCATGGCGCTGTTCGTACTCGCTTTCGTAACACCAAGGCGGGATGCGATATCAGAGAGGCGCGCCCCTTTTCCCCCCTGCGACAACTCATATATCGCCTCAAGGTAATTCTGCATAGTAAAAGTGAGCTTATCCATCAACCATCCCCGGACATAACAAAGACTGCCCTTCGTAATTACTGCGGCAAAACTCTTCAGAAAAAGTGGATGTGTCAAGCCGATTTACCGGGCGCGATTCGGGAATGGAGGAAAACAGGAAGAACGCCGGTCAGAACTTGCGTTCAATCACGAGCCCCTCGCCCTCGCGCCTGAAGCCGTGCCGCAGCAGGACTTCGCTGTAGGCGCATGAGGCGGCCTTCTCTCCGTTGATATCGCGAATATGCAGAGCCGCCGGCGGATCAAAAGAACGGTTCAGCACATCAAAAAAAATCGAAAGCATGTCGGCGCTGATTTTATCCGGTTCAACAAAAAAAGTCAGAACCTTGAAACTCTGTTCGGCACTCAGAACAAGCTCTGAGCCGTTCATCACAAAGAAGCTCGAAGCCCGCCGTGCCGGAAGCTGCTGCTTGACACCCGCAATATCCCGGCCGCAAAGAGAAATCATGTCTTTCGCGTTGAGCCAGAAAACAAGATCACTGCGCTCTTCGCGCAGAAATCTGAAAAACTCATGGGAGCAGAACTGAACGCCGAGTCCCTCATAGAAATGGCCGCCGAGCACTTCACCCGAAAGCTCCATCACGCGCAAAGCCGGCAGCGCCTCCTTCCAGGAAATGCCGTCACACTCCGGGTCGATCGTTTTATACGAGACGATACCGTAGCGCGCAAAAAGCTGGCGCACGATATCTTTTTTGCGTTCGAAGATCTCTTCGGGCGAATCGGCGGCGTGCGAGTCGACACGCCGCCACACGTTTTTATTATACCGCTCCCACGAGCGGCGGCGGCGCGGCGCAGCGGAGAGATTGTCGTAGCCGCCGATCGAACGCGAGCGCACCGGCACGAAAGAGTCGGGGGCGATCGCACCGGCATCGAAGAGGTCCCACAGTTTTTCACGCGAATCAGGACCGTTATGCGCAATAAACTCTTCTTCAGTGAAAAGCGGCGAAGACTCAGCACCGGGTGCGGGGGGATCACCGTACAAATCGTGTTCACCCCAGAAGGTAAAACGCAGGCGCTGCTGCCGCGCTCCCAGAACCATAAGGCTTGTCGACTGAAAGAGCGAATCAAGCCACATCGTGTCATAGCTCCGCATTCTCGACGGAAAACAATACTCTTCAAAAAAGCGCGCGTCAGCCGCGTATCCGGCGATTCGTTCGATCAGTTTCTTCAGATCGTCCGAAGTGCCGTTACGGCCGCACCGGTGAAAAAGCGCCAGATCGTTCTGCAAAATCGACGCCTTTCGCGCCGCACTCTGCGGACGCCGTGCGCGGCGCAGATAACGGTACAGCGCCTCGAGATTTATGCTCAGCGAAACATAGAGGCGCGCATCCCCCTCGATAAGCGGCGCAATGACCGCAATTCCCTCCTCACGCCACGAATCGAAGAGCTGATCAATATCACATAACGCCGACCAGAGACTCCGCGCCTCATCAAGCGCCGCAGCGGGATAAAACGAGAGCCATTGCCGTACGTAGTGATCAACGGGAACAACCACCTCGTCGACGCCGCGGCTCTGCCCCGATTCGATAGCTCGCAGAAGTGACACGGTATCGTTATGCGCAACCATTCCGCGAAAAGAACCGCAGAACGGTGCGCTTTGAGAAATATCCTCGCCGCTGTCGCGCAGAACGGCATTTCTGATTGCCGCAAATTCGTCGGGGCGCAGAAATATGCGCTGTTTAAGATAATCCTCCCAGTCGAAAATCGCGTATCCCTCTTCAAGCGAGGCGAGCTTGAGCGCGAACTCGGCCGCCAGGTGCGCGGGCACAGCCGGGCGCATCACCTCCGAGGCGATAATTTCGTTTATCAGCGAGTCAGAGACGGCGCTCGGTCTTGCCCCCCGGGGCGCATCATCCTCGTACATGTATTTGTTGGTCTGCTGCCAGACAAGGCCCTCGCAGAAGGGAGACGGCTCTTTCGTGAAGCACTCGCGAATCGTAATCGCGCCGGTCACCACCTCGTCAAGAAGCGTGCCCAGCGCTTCAAGGTCAAACTCATCGGCAAGACAAGTCCGCCAGGTCTCGAGAATGACCGGAAAATCCGCAAAATTCGAAACGGCCTCAAAGAGTTTTCGCGATTTCAGGCGGGTCATCCACAGCGGCATGCGCGCCTTCATGCCGGACGACGGCAAAAGCAGCGCGCGCCCCGCATTCTCCCTGAAATGCGCGCCGAAAAGACCCGTCGCCTCCAGTCCCTTTCGCACGTAAGCCACCGTGCGCTCACGGTCGAAAAGTGCGATGATGTCGGCGCTCGAAAATTCGTGGGGAAGGTGTATCAGGATCGCATCGTTATCGGCGAAGCACTCGAGGCGGTACCCGTATTTCTCGCCCCACATCGCCGACAGGGCGATCGCAAGGGGACGGTTGACGCGGCCTCCCCAGAATGTATGCAGAATCACCTCTCTGGTATCCGGCGTCAGCCCGTCGCAGTGTTCAATGACAATTGAGGAGCTGTCAGGCAGATCGACACCCGTGGCGGCCTTCTGCCGTTCGAGAAATTCGATAAGCTCGATCGCCGCGTCGCGGGACATTGAACACTCGCCTGTCAGATGCGCGCCGAACTCGCCCCGGTCAAGAGTGTTCGCGAGCGCCAGCTTCTCACGTATCTTCGTCGAGACAAATGAATCGCGATTCATCGGCTCGCCGCGCCAGAAGGGAACGATTCCCGGCGGCTTGTCGACGAAGGCGACAACGACATCCGAGGCGGTGATACCCGTTATGCGCCATGTCTGCACCCCGAGCGTAAAGGTGTCGCCGATATTGCGCTCCCAGACAAACTCCTCATCGAGTTCACCGATCTTCTCGCCCGACTCAAGACGCAGGGTGAAAAGGCCTCTGTTGGGGATCGTCCCCCCGGACATGTAGAGCTGCCAGGCCGAGACCAGGGGTGTAATCACGCCGCGCACGCGGTCGATCCGGATCTTCGGTTCAAGCTCGCGGATACGGGCGCCCGCGTAATTACCCGCGAGCATATCCAGAACCAGCAGATAGGCGCGCCGGGGAAGATTATGATAACTTGTACAGCAGCGCAGAAACTGGTAGAGATTTTCGCTGTCCCAGTCGCGCGTCATGCACATCGAAAGTATCACCTGGGCAAGCACATCAAGGGGATGCTCGGGGATGGAAAGCGGCTCGATCTCACCCTGCGCGACGCACTGCGCCGCCACCGCGGCAAAGAGCGAATCAACGCCGTGCGTCGGAAAAAGCGACGCACGGCTCACTTCGCCGACACGATGCCCCGCGCGGCCGATACGCTGCGCCGCCGAGGAGAGCGCGAGCGGTGTCTGCAGAAGCAGCACCTCATCTATCGCGCCCACGTCGATACCCAGCTCAAGCGAGTTGGTGGCGACAAGCGCCTTGAGCTCTCCGTCACGGAGCCGTTTTTCGACCGAGGCACGAATCTCGCGTGAGAGCGAACCGTGGTGCGAGAAGGCGACCATATCGCCCGCCTTCTCGTTCATGAAGCGGGCGATCTTCTCGACCATGCGGCGGCTGTTGGCGAATATTATCGTCGAGTTGTTGGTTTTTATTTTTTCAGTGAAGTGACCCGCGAGAGCCTCGAGTGTTCCATCCCCTTCGGCGGCATCTTCACCGGAGGTCTCGACCGAGATGGCGTATTTCTTCTTCATCGAAGAGCGTATCATAGTGATGGGCCTCGGCACAAAATCATCCCCCTGCCGCTCAAAGCCGGCAACGAAGGCGGCGACCCTCTCTGCCGGACGCACCGTCGCCGAAAGCGCGATGCGCTGAAAGGGGCCGGCACACAGCGTCAGCCGCTCGACCGCCGTCATCAGATGAGTGCCCCGCTTGGTTGACGCCACGCTGTGAATCTCGTCAAGAATGACCGTGCGCAGATTCGAGAAGAGGTGCTGTGCCGATGATGAGGTGAGAAGTATATTCAGGCTCTCGGGGGTCGTGATAAGAATCTCGGGGGGGCGGGAGAGCGCCTTTCGCCGCTCGCTCTGCGGCGTGTCCCCGCTGCGCACATGGGTATGAATCTCGGGACACATGCCCGGTGCAAAAAGTGCGCGGATCTCGGCCAGGGGTCGCGCGAGGTTCGCGCTGATATCGTTATTGAGCGCCTTGAGGGGCGATATGTAAATGACGCTCGTGCACCCCGTCGGCCAGGCTCCCGAAACGAGCTGGTTTATCGCCCATAAAAAGGCGGTGAGAGTCTTGCCGCTTCCTGTCGGGGCGGTGACAAAGACACTCTCGCCGCGCCCTATCGCCTGCCAGGCGGCCTGCTGCACATCGGTGGGCGATTCGTAACGGGACGAAAACCATTGCCGCACCTCACTTTGAAACAGATCAAGCGCGCTCATTTTACAGCTCGTCCAAGAATGTTATCGAATTATATTTTATTGCGTGAGCTTCTAGAAAAGAGCGCATGAGTGCGGGGTCTCCGCTGGTAAAAAAATCATGCACTCCTGTCGCATCGGCCGAAAGAAGTTCCCTCTGCTGCAGCAGATGCAGCGCGTGCCGGGCAACCGCTGGCGAGGGATCAATCACCGTCATCTGCGGCGCGATTTTGCGGATGAGCCCCCCGAGAAAGGGATAATGGGTGCACCCCAGGACGATGGTATCGACACCCTTTTCGGACATCGGTTCGATATATGAACGCAGCAGCGCCTCGGTTTCAGGAGCATCCGCGCGCCCCCTGTCGACCGCCTCAGCCAGACCGCTGCCGGCCGCATCGATCACCTCGACATCGCGCGCGAAGCGCTCACGGGTCTGCTCGTAAAAAGCGCTCGAAAGCGCCCCCCTGGTCGCCAGAACGCCGATTTTTTTCGTTTTTGTAATTGCTACCGCCGGTTTGATCGCCGGTTCAATGCCGACAAAGGGAAGATCAAAACGCTCACGAAGGGTTTGTATAGCCGCGGTCGTCGCGGTATTGCAGGCGACAACGATCATCTTGGCCCCCTTTGAGAGCAGAAAACCGGTAATGGCGATGGATCTGTCGATGATCCATTCATTTCCCTTTTCGCCGTAGGGACAGCGGCCCGAGTCGCCGAAATAGATCATATCCTCGTGCGGCAGCAGTGCGATCAGCTCGCGCATCACTGAAATGCCGCCAAGCCCCGAATCAAAAATTCCGATTGAAGTCGATTTTTTCATGGCGTCAATTTTTGCCGGATGACACCTGATTGCAATTCTATAATTGGCGCACCGGCGAAAAATTGGCGCATTACATCGAAAAAGGGGCAGAGGCGCCCGGGGTGAAATTTTTCCAGTGATCCCCCCGCCGTTTTTTAATTCGCACAGCAGATGCAGGGTCAGTTTTGCGTCACCGCCATTTGCGGGGGGATTACTTCGCATAAGCGGCGAGGGTTCAAAAGTTTTTTGACCTTCGGCAAATATTTTTCATTGACAGAAAAGCGCATGGAAGCCATTAGTGTTTCATCTTGAGTAAATAAGGGTACAGCTTTGGCTAATATAGAGTCACAGAAAAAGCGCAATCGTCAGAACGAAAAGAACAGACAGCGCAACATCAGAATGAAATCAACCTACAAAACCTCTTCAAAGAAGGTTCTTACTGCACTTTCCGCTAAAGAGGGCGAGAAAGCGGCTCCCGAGCAGCTTCTTGATCTTTTTAAGAAATTTCAGAAGACGATCGATACTGTTACCAGTAAAGGTGTCATTCACTGGAAGAAGGCCGCTCGTCTTAAATCCAGAATGTCAAAAAAAGTTAAAGCCGCAACTGTTTGATATAGGCATTTGATTGACAAAAAAGGAGCTTGTCGAGTATCTGTATCTTAATTCGGAAGCAAAGAAGAGCGACATTGAGTTCATTCTTTCGCTGATGTTCGACAAGATCTCGACAACTGTTTTAGACGGCGAAAATGTTGAGATAAAGGGTTTCGGGGTTTTCTTTCAGTCTGAACGGAAAGCTCGTAAAATTTTTTCGTCAATAAGCAAGAAGACAGTCGATGTTCCCGCGAAAAAGACAATGCAGTTTCGCGCGAGTAAATCGACTGAGATTCATATATCGGGTGATTAGCTCAGCTGGGAGAGCGCCTGCCTTACAAGCAGGATGTCGGCGGTTCGATCCCGTCATCACCCACAAAAATGACAAAAAAGCCTTCGCGAATCGCGAAGGCTTTTTTGTCGCCCCACAAAGGCTTCACTCTGCCGCACTCTCTGCTCCTGCTTTGCGTCCGGCAACCGGCATAGAAAAAATCACCGAAGTAATAAACCCCCCCCCGTCCGTTAAAAGCCGCTGACTGTTTCAAGATTATACGCTGTCGTCCCGGTCAATTCACCGGAGAGCCTGGGGACGCGGCCGGAGCGCTTGCGTGCGCATGAGTCTGCGCCTCCTTGTATCCCGACGGCGTCATGCCTGTATGTTTCTTGAACGCGGTATTGAACGTGGATTTGCTGTTAAAGCCCGATTCAAAGAGAATCTCAGTTATGGTCTTGGATTCTTCAGCCTGCTCCGTCAAAAGTCTGCAGCTCTCCAGTATGCGGTATGAATTTATGAAATCATAGAAATTCTGATTCAGACCCGTATTAAGTATCTGTGAAATTGTATGAGAGCTGATGCCTGTGCCCGATGAAAGGTCTTTGATCGTAATATCAGGATTAAGATACGGCCTCTCTGTCTCGATATATTCAAGCAGCATCTTAAGATAGCTCTCGCGCTCCTGCCCGCTCAGCTGGTTTTTACCGTATTTGCGTTCACCCTGCAGCAGATCCGGCAGAAGGATCTCGCGCTGAGAGAGGGATCTGATAAAGACCATCGCCATAATTATCAGAAATACCGTGTAGGAAATAATATATGACAGCGGGTAATGGGAATAATTTTTATAATAAATGATCAATGTCAGGACATCAAAAACTCCCCAGACGGTGAGCGCGTAGAGAAACGCCTGAAGCCACTTCAGATTAACCTCGTTGAATGAAGAATAAACCTGCGCGATATGCCTCTTATGCAAAGTGAGGCGCCTGTAGCAGAGAAACAGATATAAAAACATCTGCAGAAGATGAAGTACCCTGAAATTATAGTAATCCTGACGGATGAAAAGAGTATCGTTGTATTTAGATATCATTATCAGCGCGATTATACCCTTGGATTGATACTCGCTTATCACAAAGCCTATAACTCCCACAAATGGCAGTGTATGAAGACAATGCAAGGGCTTCAGCTTAAAATTGCTGTCGGTAACCGCAAGAACATACATATACAAAAACGGGATCACCATAAAGTTCAATGGAAGGCTCGGGAAAAAGACAAGAGGCGACACATCTGAAAAGGTCAGGGTTATCGGGTTGAAACGAACCACATCTTTCAGAAGCCCGTTCGATTCCGAAAGAGCCTGGAAAAGAAAAAAAAGAGCCAGGAAAACATTGTGGCGGAATTTATTGAAAGGCGGAAAAACCAGGACGAATAAAAACAGTAAAGATTGAAACGCAATAAGCAGATGCAGATTGTATTTTAGTGTTAAGAGCATGATCCGCCTCTTATGAAAAACGCAATGGCCGTTATACGCTGATATGATCCGATATTCAGCAAATACCGATCATCAACGGGTCGAAAACATTAACGTTCAAAATACGCCGCTTTTTGTCAAAAGGAATTTCATGCGTAGAAATCATAGAGGGAAGTGGTGTTACAAAAGTGTATACGAAGCCGGGAAAGGGATAACGATTACCGAAAAGAATGGTTCTTCGCCGTCATACGGACGGCGAAGAACCGAGATAATGTATGCGATTTCCCATTATGAAGAATACCCGAGAAAACGATACGAGAGGATAAAAGGTAGAGAAAAGCTGAATTTTGTCTGGCATGCTGCTATATCGAAAAACGTATCAGAACACGCATATCCATCAATTAACCTTTGAGCGCACCGCCGAGCATGGCGCCCTTCATTATATGCTTATGAAAGAGCATGTAAAGAATTACTGTCGGCGCTATAGATATCAAAAGTGCCGCAGCATATTGGGGGAAATAGTTGTTGCCGGTGGTCCCCATGAGTGATTGAACCTTTAATTGCACAGTGAAAAGATTCGGATCATTTATAAATATGAAGCTCAACAAAAAGTCGCTCCAGGCCCCGAAGAAGGTCAGCAGAGTCGACATGACCAGCACCGGCTGCGCCAGCGGCAGCATTATCAGTGTAAAGGTACGCCAGTTGCCCGATCCGTCAATTTTTGCCGCCTCGACAAAATCATCGGGTATCTTGTTAAAAAAAGCCCGGAAAATCATTGTCCAGAAAGGGATACCGAAAGCGGCTAAAGGCAAAATCAGACCCGGCAGCGTATTTATCAGTTTCAGGGTGGTATTGATACGGACAAGCGGTATCAACACCATCTGCACAGGAATAAAAAAACCGGACATAACGAGATAGAAAAGATAATCCGTGACCTTCGTTCTGAATTTTGAAAACGCATATCCGGCCATTGCTGAAAAAGGGACTGTCAAGGCAATTGTCCCGAAACACACAATCAGACTGTTTGTCAGAGCCTTCCCGATCTTTACCGATTTCCAAGCCCACACAAAATTATCTAAATTAATTTTCTCAGGCAGCGCCCATGGGTGATAGGCAAATTCAAGCCTGGTCTTGAATGCGAACAAAAACGGCAGCACCAGCGGTATGATAAACAGCAGCGCAACCAGCAGTAAGAAGAGGTGAATAAGTACAGCCGGAAAGGTGAACTTTTCGTTTTGAAATCCTTCACTTTTCTTCATTTTCACCGCAGTACTTTGTTGATATAGTTCGGACATGATACCCCCAAATGATATGACTAATCATCTTCTGTTTTTACTGAGAACTGCAGAACGGTAAATCCGAGAGAGAGCAGAAAAATAATAACGCCGATAGCGGCTCCCCGACCGTACTGCCAATTTATGAATCCCTGTTTATAAAGCTCGATCCCCAAAGTAGTGGTGCTGTTGCCGGGACCGCCCACGGTTATTAGCCAGGGAAGATCAAAGAGTCTGATGCTGCCCACGACCGCCAATAGCGCCTGAATTCTGATTGCGTACCCCGCCTGCGGCAATATCACATGAAAGATAAGCTGCCATTTATTGGTACCGTCGATCATGGCGGCCTCAATGATTTCGGCGGGAATCTGATCGATACACGACATGAAATAGACGATTCCGAATCCTATATACGCCCAGGTCGCAACGGCAAAGAGCGTCGGAAAGGCGTTCCTGGCATTTCCGATAAAGTCAATGCCCGCAAGCCACTTCCATCCGAGAGTATTTGCCAATGTCACCAGTGCACCCGAGTTTGGGCCCAGAATGAACAGTGCGATCATACAGACGATGGCGACGGGTATCACATTGCCCAGGTAGTAAACACTGCGCAGCCAGCGAACCAGCGGGTTCTTGAAAGTGACGCAGGCGAATGCGATGAAGAACGCCAGAGGACCTGGATAACGACGCTTGAGGAATGCCCATTGAAACGCGTGGAAAAGCCCGGCGAGAAAATCGGCGTTTCGCAACAGGTATACATAATTCTTCATTCCGATATAACTCGATACCCCGAGAGCGCTCGAATTGGTAAGCGAAAGTCTGAATGTTTCAAAGATCGGATAAAACATGAACACTGCCAGCATCAACAGGGCGGGAAGGATCATCATTATCCGAAATACATGATCCCCCGCATTTTTTTTATGTTTTTCTATAAATATTACTGCCGGTTTATATGTCATAATTAAACCCTCTGTGATGTGGAAAGAAATTCGCACCCGAAAGGGGTGCGAATTTTCCCAATGACTATTTAAGCGGCCCTACGTTATCCGCGACTACCTGTTCAAGCTTCTTCAGTTCGGCATTCACATCCGTTTCAGACAGCATAAAAATCTGAATAGTATCGTTCACCGGACCCGAAACAGAAGGGGGCAGATCCTGATCCCACCACGCCTGAACGGTTTTAGCTTTTCCGAAAACTTCACTTGCCATACCGGTAATTCTCGTCGGCGGTTCCACACCGGAAACCGAAGAAACGCGTCCCTTTTCACTTTTAAGCGCCTCAACTGACATCGCGTACTTGAGAAAGCGGACTACCGCTTCTTTTTTGCTCTCAGCATTTTTTGATACCGCATAACCTATGTCGGTCATACCCATCAAATCTGCGGTGGTGCCGATACCGTCAGTAAACACCGGTACGGGATAGAAACCGATTGTCTGATCGGTAGAAGCCTTGTCGGTCAACAGGCTCGCCAGCCACGATCCCGAGAGTATCATTCCGGCTTTTCCCGTCTGCATCAGAAGCTGCGCATCCGAATACCCCTCTGCAAGCGGTTTCGGACCGTAGTACCCCTTCTTTGTCCATTCCTGAATCTTCAGTGCCGCCTTGACATACGGATCGGCGGTAAAGGGAACTTCTCTCTTAACTGTCTGTGCGAATACGTCTCCGCCGTATCTATTGACCAAGTACATATATGAATGAAGCAGCGGCCATTTGTCTCTTGCGCCGCATGCGAAAGGCTGAATGCCGGCAGCAAGCAATTTGTCCGCGGCGGCTTCAAGCTCTTCAATGGTATTGGGAACGGCGATACCGAGCTCTTTAAATTTGCCTTCGTTGACGTAGAGTCCCGCGATTCCGAAGAAGGGCGCAACACCGTATATTTTGCCGTTCCAGCTCATCGCTTTTTTTGCCGCTTCACTGACCTTCAGGTCAGAAAGTTCGGCGGTAAGATCGAGCAATTTATCACCGTCGGCAAAGGCGCCCATAAAAGATCCGCCCCAGCTCTGGAAAATGTCAGGCGGTTGATTGTTGGCCATTGCGACTTTCAGCTTATCATTAAGCGCGGCACCAGCGGTTCCAAGAGCCACCCAGTCAAGTTTGATATCCGGGTTTTGTTCCTGGAAGTTTTTGATCATTTCAAACGTGTAGGACTGCTGAGGATCCTGTTCGTTCCCCCCGTCACACGCCCATACGGTCAAAGTGACCGTTTCGTTGCCGGCACTCTTCTTCGCGCACCCGACGCACAACAGCAGCGCAATGACGGCAATGATAAGAATTTGTTTTTTCATACGTCTCCCCTTTGAAGAATATATATGGCGATTGAATTCGCATCGGCTTCTTCACAATCGCAACGCACTGACCCATCGACGCTGAACTCAACCGCTCTTGTGACCCGATATTAGACACAAATTTAGCGGCCGGTCGCCCGAAGTTATTGGTTCGTACAATTATTTTGAAGTAAGGGGATTTTTTTCGCAAACAGACGTCCGGCTTTTGCTTCAGTCTTGGTTTTTTCTGGTATCAACGAAATTGAATTTGATTATCCGGATGATACGGGAATCTAAAAATTGATCTTTGCAACTCGAACCTCGAATAATTCCTATGAAAACCGAGGTAAAATCATTGCAGGTGGTAATTATTCGAGGTTCCCTTATGTTATTTCTAATCATGAGATGTGCAGCTTCCGACAAAATGAAAAAGAGAGACCTGCAGGTATTTTGACGCATGTCACTGAATCCGCGAAGGAGACTCCATGAAGGCAATTATCTGTACCAAATACGGACCGGCCGATACGTTGAAAATTGTCGATTACGAAAACCCCGTCCCGAAAGAAGATGAGGTTCTGATCAAAATCCATGCCTCCTCGGTAACGAACAGCGATATATTTATCCGCAGCGCGGCGCTTCCGCTGCAGTTTCAGATACCGATGCGGCTTATGATAGGCCTGCGGCGGCCGCGAAATGAAATTATCGGCGAGGTCTATTCGGGGGTAATCGAGAAGGCCGGTTCAAAAACGAAAAGATTCAAAGAGGGCGATCAGGTCTACGGCATTACGGGATTATCACTTGGCGCTTACGCCGACTATAAATGCATGAAGGAAAAAGATTCAAAACGCGGCTGCATCGCGCTCAAACCGCGCAATATCAGCCATGAACTGGCTACCGGCGCGGCCTACGGCGGGCTTCTCGCTCTTCAGGCGCTGGAACCGATGTATATCCGGCCGGGTGATAAAGTTCTTATCTACGGAGCCAGCAGCACCACAGGACTATTCGCGCTGCAGTACGCGAAATATCTGCAGGCTGAAGTCACGTGCGTATGCGGCGGCAGGAACGCCGATTTTATCAGAACTTACGGCATAGAAAAAGTGCTGGATTACACAAGCGATGATTCCGTACGGGAGCTTGAGAGCTACGACGTGGTGATGGATGCGGTCGGCCGTGCCCGCACATCAAAGGTAAAGGAAGCCGCAAAAAAAAGATTAAGTGCAAAAGGACGCTGCGTCTCCATTGACGGCCCTCCTCTTCTCAACGACTCGGCGCGGCTGCAGAGGATCTCTCAACTGGTCGAGGCAAACGCCGTGAAACCCTTCAATGACAGGGTATTTAATTTTGATGAAATCATCATGGCTCACGAGTATGTTGAAAGGGGTCATAAAACGGGCAATGTGGCCGTCACTGTGAACAGCCGCTGACCTAAGGGAACCTTGAATAATTGGCAGATGACGTTCCCTAATAGCAAAACCTCTTGACTAAGGCTCAGAAGGGACACCTGCTGCCGTCATGGATAAAGAGCGGCTATCTCTTGAAATTGCCGATGTAAGCGAATTCACTTTTTCGCGTTCATGCGGGCCGGGCGGACAGAACGTCAACAAGGTAAATTCCAAAGCGACGATGTTTCTGAAAATCAACCGCCTCTCGCTGAGCGACGCAGATAAAAACCTTATCCGCGCGAAACTGGCTTCGCGCATCAATGCGCATGACGAACTCGTCATCAGCGCCGACAGCGGACGATCACAGCCTTTGAACAGACAGAGGGTTCTTCGCAGGGCGCTCGGCCTGATTCTCTCTTCTGTGCAGAAACAACGCACACGCATCCCCACTCGCCCCGGAAAATCCGCGACACAACGACGCCTTACCGCAAAAAAGAACCGATCTGCAACGAAACAGCTGCGAGGCACTCCCCCCTCGTCCTGAGCTTCGGGCAATATCTTCATTAAATATTTCCGGCCCTTCTTCGAACCGGCATAGTGACGAGCAAAACTGGAATTCCGCATATTTTCAAAATTTTCTGCCAAATCACTTCCGGTACACATAGTATAGGCATTACCATTAAGAGCGGTCACAAAAGCCGGTGTTTTCAATTGAAAACAAATAGAAAGCGCAGGCTTTTCCAGGCATTCCACCCACAAGGGAACATCCTGCTATCGTTTTTACGAGTTCCCTTAAGGTCGCTTCTACAAATCAGCATTTTCTTTTGCCAACAATTGAGAAATGCTGATTTTACAAGGCTTCGCGACCGCAAGGGAACATCCTGCTATCGTTTTTACGAGTTCCCTTAAGTAATACCGCTGCCGGATGAAAAACAGCTGCCCGATTTGCACAAACCGTTTTGTTTTCTGCAGGGATCTTTCTCAGAAAAGTTCAGCAATTTCACAGTTTTTTCAGATATTTCTTGACAGATATATTACTGTACCATAAAACATTCGAAATTGCGTGAACGTACACGCAAAATTAAAAGAACATAAATTAAAAAAACCTAGAGGAGGAAGGAAATGAAGAATCTACGGAGAGCCCTTGTATTGGTTCTTGCAGTGGCATTGCTGGTTGGACTTGGTGCTTGTTCACGTCCAAAAGGCAGCGGGCTGATTAAGGTCGGTATCATCAACAATCCGCCGTCAGAATCCGGATATCGCGCAGCGAATGTAAAAGACTTTGAAAAAGTTTTCACTAAAGAAAACGGGTATGAAGTTTCAACTTTCTACAGCCTGAAGAATGATGAACAGCTTAATGCAGCCAATCAGTTTATCACCGACAAAGTGGACTATATTCTTCTCTCAGCAGCAGCAACAGATGGTTGGGATTCAGTTCTGAAAAGCGCCAAGGAAGCGGGCATCAAGGTGTTTCTCTTTGACCGTATGCTGAATGCGGACGAAGGTCTCTATGAAGCCGCTGTTGTTTCCGACATGGCAAATCAGGGTAATACTGCCGTTGCTTGGCTGAAATCGCAGAGTCTTCCTGAATATAACGTCATTCATATTCAGGGTGCAATGGGAAGCGATGCTCAGATCGGCCGTACAGCCGCGCTGGACAAAGAATTTGCTGCCGGCACAATGAAAAAAATCGTACAGCAGACTGCAACTTGGGATGAAGCAGAAGCCAAGAAAATTGTTGAGTCTGTGATCAACTCTAAAGAAAAATTCAACGTAATCTATGCTGAAAACGACGGTATGGCTAAGGGCGCTGTTGCGGCTCTTGATGGCGCCGGTATCACTCACGGCGTTGGCAAAGATGTTGTTGTTATCGGTTTTGACTGTAACAAGTGGGCTCTTCGAGAAGTGCTTGCTGGTAACTGGAACTATGACCAGCAGTGCAGCCCCTTCCAGGCATCGGTAATCGACGGAATGATCAAGAAGCTTCAAGCCGGCGAAAAGCTTTCAGCTAAAAAAGTTATTTCTGAAGAAAAAGGTTTTGATGCAAAAACTATTTCTCAGTCAGACATTGACACTTACGGTCTCGGCGACTGATTTACACCCGTCCGTTCAACCGGTAAGAACGACATCGTACTGATGATGTGCGGCGCGGAGTGTGTGGTTTTTCAACAGGCTCCGCGCCGTTTTTGTAATAGCGGTCATATAATCTGTGTTTCCATTGAAGCCAGGCAGATACCATCGATTATTCCAGGCTTTCTGCCCGGGGATACAGGAGCGACGGCCTCGCCGCCAATAAATTACGGCTTCGCCCGCTTCCGATATGCGAGTCCACCGCGAACCCCCGAGTGAACCTTCAAGGGAACATTCTATTTGAATTTTTGTCGTTTCCCTTATACATTTCCAGAACATATTGGAAAGTCACAAAACACAGTCTTTACAACTTGCGGTTCCAAATACTTCAATATAAACCTTGGCAGAAGATTCGCTGAAGGATGTTTTGTAACCGCTATATAGGTGGTTTGTTACCAATGAAGAATGACATTGTTATATCTATGCGTGGAATATTCAAAACATTTCCGGGTGTGCGGGCTCTGCAGAATGTGGATTTCACTCTTTGTAAAGGCGAAATTCACGCTCTGATGGGTGAAAATGGTGCCGGCAAGTCAACCTTGGTCAAAGTATTAACCGGCGTATACCAGAAAGATTCCGGGCAGATCAACATTGACGGGATTGACAGAGAGATTACCATAAAATCACCTCAAGAGGCTCAGAATTTAGGCATCAGCACGGTTTACCAGGAGATAACTCTTTGTCCGAACCTTACCGTCGCTGAAAACATGTTTATCGGGCGAGGGAAATACCGTTTCGTAAATTGGCATGCAAGAGAAAAGAAGGCGACGGAAATTCTGAAAAAGCTCAATATCCCGACGAGCGCCACCCGGCAGCTCGGCACATGCTCACTGGCTGTACAGCAAATGGTCGCCATTGCCCGCGCCGTTGACATGGAATGCAAAGTACTTATTCTGGATGAGCCGACCTCCTCGCTGGATGAGCAGGAAGTTGCACTGCTCTTCTCTCTTATGCGCGATTTAAAGTCCCGCGGTGTCGGCATCATCTTCATAACACACTTCCTCGAACAGGTATATGAGATTTGCGACAGAATAACCGTGCTGCGCAACGGCGAACTGGTCGGAGCTTACGACATAAAAGATCTGCCGCGCGTACAGCTCATTTCAAAAATGATGGGCAAAGAACTTGATGACTTGTCCGAATTGCAGAGCCACAAGCCGTCACTGCCCAAACAGGATGTTCCGCCCGTGTATGAGGCATCCGGATTATCCAGCGCCGAGGGGACAAAGCCGTTTGACTTCACTATTCACAAGGGAGAGGTAAACGGATTCACCGGACTGCTCGGATCGGGACGCAGCGAGAGCGTGCGTGCTATATTCGGTGCTGACAGAGTTACCGGCGGCAAAGTGAAGATAAACCAGAAAAATGCCAAAATATCCAAACCCAGAGACGCCATGAAATACGGAATCGGATATCTGCCCGAGGACAGGAAGCTGGACGGAATCATTGATGATCTCTCCGTACGTGAAAACATCATACTTGCCCTGCAGGTAATGAAAGGCTTTTTCAGACCATTTTCGAAAACCGAAGCGGAAGCATTCGCCGATAAGTATATCAAATCACTGGGGATAAAAACCGCCTCGACGGATACCCCGATCAAATCTCTCTCCGGCGGCAATCAGCAGAAGGCCATACTCGCACGCTGGCTGCTCACGAATCCGCAGTATCTGATCCTGGACGAACCGACGCGGGGTATTGACGTCGGCACAAAAGTCGAAATACAAAAACTCGTTCTCAAGCTTGCCGAAGAGGGCGTCAGCGTAACGTTTATTTCTTCGGAAATAGAGGAGATGCTCAACACATGTTCGCGGCTCATCGTTATGCGGGACCGCAAGATTGTGGGCGAATTAAAGGGCGATGAGATGACACAAACGAAAATAATGCACACGATAGCGGGGGAGGCGGCTCATAATGGTTAAGTGGTTAAAGGAACTATCAAAGTCTCAATTGGCCGTACCGTTGTTTGCGCTTTTTCTGGTTATCGTTTTTAATTTAATCAGAGATGTCAGTTTTTTTTCTATAAGCGTTATTACCAACAACTACGGCAACATCGTTCTTTCAGGTAATATAATCAGCATTTTAAACGGCGCATCCGAGCTTGCCGTTTTGGCAATCGCCATGACGCTGGTAACATCGGCGACAAAAGGACAGGATATAAGCGTCGGGGCGGTCGCGGCAATAGCCGGCAGCGTCTTTGTCCGGGTGCTTCGGGAAAACACCATTACAATGCCGGTAATTTTTTACGCGATTCTGGCATCCTGTATTGTTGCTATTCTTTTTTGTTTATTTACCGGCATATTGGTTTCTTTATTCGATATTCAGCCGATGATTGCATCGCTTATTTTATTTACTGCCGGACGCCCGATAGCGTATTGGATAAACGGCGGGGCGACGCCTACGGTTGAAAGCCCGCTGCTGAGCTACATCGGAAGTTTTATTCCGGGTATCCCCATCCCTACCCCGATTCTTATTGTTATAGTATTCGGGATAGTGGTTACGCTTGCCCTGCGCTTTACCAATCTTGGTTTATACACGCAATCGGTCGGAATAAATGAAAAGGCCTCCCGATTAAACGGAATTAACCCTGTTGTTATGAAACTGGTGGCATTTATGATACTCGGCGTCTGCGTTGCCATTGCGGGTTCTATCAACGTCTGCCGAATCGGGCTGATCAACCATGAAACAATTCTGATAGACATTGAGATGGACGCCATTCTGGCAGTTGCAATCGGAGGTAATGCTCTGAGCGGCGGAAAATTCAAATTGGCCGGTTCAGTAATAGGGGCCTACATCATCCAGGCGTTGACTATTACGCTTTATGCCATGAAGGTTTCTTCAACGGCGGTTAAGGCCTATAAAGCGATCGTCATAATCGCAATCGTTATAATTGGTTCGACGGTAGTACAGAATTACGCTCTTCAGCTGCGCGACAGGCTCTTTAAAAAACCGATGAGAATTACGGAGAATAATTGATATGGCCAGAAAAAGTGTTGGAGATTTATTTTCCGGGATACTGAAGAAAAACAATGAACCCGTTTCAAGCACCACTCTGCTCTTGACCATAACAATCTGCGCATTCGTTGCCATGTATTTGTTTGCCATGATTATCTGGGGAGGCGGATTCCTGAATGCGCAGCAGTTTTTTGATATTTTCAACAACAATGCGTATTTGATCGTGATTTCATGCGGACTGACCGTCGTAATGATCGCGGCAGGTATAGATATATCGGTGGGAGGCGTGATTGCGCTGATAACAATGACCTGTGTTGTTTTTATCGAAGACCACGGCGTCGGTGTCATCGGCTCAATGTTTCTGGCCTTGGGCATTGGATTGGCGATGGGGCTGATCCAAGGATATTTAGTATCATACTTAAAAATACAGCCCTTCATTGTCACTTTGGCGGGACTTTTTTTTACTAAAGGGATGACCACCATCGTCAGCAGCGCTCCGCGTACGGTGACGAACGAATCCTTTCTCGCTCTTAAAGATTTGCGCATTATTATTCCGGGGATCGGTTCTTACGGAAAAGCCGGTAATTATATTCCGACCAGAATTGAGCCGGGTGTAGTAATCGCCCTGGCGGTTGTATTGGCTGTATGGGCAGTTTCTAAATGGACACGGTTCGGGCGTGATCTATATGCGGTAGGCGGTAACAGTCAGAGCGCGCTGATGCTCGGTATCAATGTCAAGCGTACAAAGTTTTTTTCTTACGTACTCTGCGGCTTCTTAGCCGGAATCGGCGGTTATATTTATCTTCTGCATACCGGGGCGGGAAACGCATCCAACGCCACTGCTGCGGAAATACAGGCGATCGCGTCTTCCATTATCGGGGGGACACTTCTCACAGGCGGAGTCGGCAGTATAATCGGTACACTTTTCGGTGTGCTTTCTTTAAAGACCATCAGCAATATAGTAATTGCATCCGGCCTCAGAGAGCCCTATTGGCAGAGCATCACTACCGGGCTCATGCTCTGTTTCTTTATCCTGCTGCAGAGTGTAATCCTCACTCTTCGTAAAAAAAGCGGCGGCTCATAAAAAAACGCCGTGCCAAGTTCGAACGGGAAAACCAGTGTTTTTTACCGAAACTGATATGCAAAACACTGGTTTTTCCCCCTAGTATGTACCCATTCCGAAAACGATATCACCCTCAAGACCCACGATGTCGTAGAGCTGGAAAACTCCTCCTCCGGAGCTGAACGTATCGTAGAAGGCTTCAGGGGCTCCGTATCCTGTCGAACTCACCCTGTTCAGATAATAATATTTTGAATCTTTATTAACATAGGTGACTGCCGCCATATCAAGTGTGTCCGACTTGGGAATTATGAAAAAATAATATTTAGTGTTGGTACTGAAACCGGCCGAGAAACAGTACAATGCATCCTTTTTCAGTGAAAGTGTATAGAAAGTGTCATTCGGAACGGTATTGATTGTGTTCGGCGTCCAGGCCGATACGGCGCTGTTGTCTTTGGCCGCCTTGATCTGCAGAGCCGCAATACGATAGCTCCCCGCTGTTCCCCCCTTCGCGTCTGAGACACCGACAAAGAATCCCTCACCGATAGAATCTGATTTGTATATCTCGATCATTCCCTTTTCGGGTGAAGCAGTCAGTGTGGTTTTGTCCTGGCTCGTCACTAAGTATTTGTAATCACAATCCTGAACCGAAATGACAGGATCGTATCCCGCCGTAGTAAACTCAACATAGACGACAAATTTGCTGCTCGATGTGTTCGTGACTTTGATCCTCTCCGCCGCTTTTACCATATTGCGTGTAACGATCTGATCTGTCGTAATGACAGCGTCATATGAGTAGTCTGCGTATGGTTCGCCGATACTATGCGATATCAGTTCAACTTTATAGGTGTCGCTTGATGCCTCGTAATAATCGGCATATCCGGAACTGTCGCTGTATCCCGAAGGTCCCACTCCTGACAGATATGACTCACTTTTACTCGAATACATGCTCCACGCATCTGGATCATAGATTGTTCCCGTCTCAGGGTAATAGGCGCTGTCGTTATCCTCTTCGCGCCACCCGGACGATACGGTCGCTGTATCGCCGGTGCAGCTGGCGCTGACCTGATTCAGTTCAGCATTAGCTGCGCCGTTAAAATCGGTAAAGAAGCATTCGCCCGCCCAGAATCCGCACATGGCATCGAATAGAACTACAAAATCGCTTCCGTTTTTGGATCCGAGAAGTTTGCCCTTCTTTACAGCCAGAAACTGCCATTTTACATGTGTCGCCGCAGCACTCCCCAGGGTGATAACCTTGTAGGCCGTTGTTCCGTTGATTTCTGCCCCGTCGCCGATTATGACCGAGAAATCGGCAGTTGTCGTATAGCTTTTGTCGCCGAAATAACTGTAGCTGACCGTATGCCGGTAGGTGTAGCGGTAATTCCATCGCATCCCCGGTTCGAGCTTGACTGCAAAATCTTTTAGATAAGGCGTTGCGATGTACGAAGCCTCGACAGTTTTGGATATTTTATCACCCTTCACAGAGATCGCCCTGATAATCATGTCCCCGTAGACACGGGGTTTTGCCGTGTCATCATAGAGCTTCGACGCCGGACCCGGATCAGTACCGTCAACGGTGTAGTAGATCGCCGCCCCTGTTGTGGCGCAGCTTATGGAAATATCGGTCAGTGCCGTCACCTCGCCTGAAGCCGGTGAGATAACCGGGTCGGACAGAGTTTCATCTGCCGCGTCTGTATTGCCGTCATCTGATGCCGCGGATGAACCATCATCCTTTTCACCGTCACCTGATATCGCGCTGCTGTCACAACCTATTGCAAGCAGAGCCGCCAGAATAAGCGCAAGAAGCGCGAAAAAAGCTGATTTCATTTTCATCGATTACCTCCCCTGACAGAGTTACCTGTTCTGCAGTGAAATGCCTTTCAGCCGGAACCGCACGGGAAGCGGCACGTGATGCAATATTCACTTCATTTTGACTGTTGTTTTCAGGAAGTAAGACGGACAAAGTACGGCGAAGCGGGTCTTGTTTCGGTTCAGAGAATGACGAATACCTGAAAACCGGTTTTGCAGATTGTTAACGGGGATGAAAATCACTTTAGCGAGGGAACATCAGGAAATAAACTTTTTATGTTCCCTCGTGGTCACATGGAAAACAAACCGGACGCAACAACCGTGCCAGTGTTGCGGGGCTTTTCACACCACAGCACAAAACCGTCAACTGACAGTCAAAAAGATCTCAAACGCCCCCGTTCGATCTTATTGTGCCCATTACCACCAGGAAAACAAGATAGTGCTGAATTATTTTTCGGCAAGCACTTAATCGATGGTAATTGTTCACACTTTCCCGCACATCGTGCTTTCGAGCATCCGGGTCAGCTCTGCACTCATAAAGGGCTTGCAGATACTCGCCGTAAAGCCGTACTCTGCGGGGTTTTTTATGATGGGGTCATCGGCGTATCCGCTGGCGACAAAAACCGGTATATCCGCGTCCATCCTGCGTATGAGCGCAACAGCCTCCCTGCCGCCCATCCCCCCCGCGACGGTAAGGTCGAAGATCATTCCCGCAGGTTTGCGGCCGGCACTCAGCTCGGAGGCGACGTAGTCTACCGCAGTCTGGCCGTTTTCCCTGCATACCACATTGTACCCCAGCGAAGAAAGCATCGCGCTGACGGTCTCCCGTATCACCTCCTCGTCATCCATGACAAGGAAGGTACCGCTTCCCCTGTGAGTCAGCACAATTTTGGCGTTTGTGTCAAAAACATCCGCATCTGCCGCAGGCAGGTAGATGGTAAAGGTGCTGCCCTTGCCGGGTTCTGACTCAACATCGATGGTTCCCTCATGGCGGCTGATAATTGAGTGGCAGGTAGCAAGCCCCAGTCCGTGGCCCTTAGCCTTTGTGGTAAAGAAGGGATCAAAGATCCGCTTCTGCAGTTCTTTGGGTATACCGATGCCGCTGTCCGTTACCGACAACGTGATATAGCTGCCCGCATCAAGCATCGGGTGCTCGCACCCGGCAAGCATAACGTTGCGGGAGCGCACCACGATTGTGCCCCCCAGCGGCATCGCGTGCTGCGCGTTGATGACAAGATTATCGATAACCTGGCCGATCTGATTTTTGTCAAAGCTGGCACTCCAGAGATTATCGGCCACATCAAAGCGGCACAGCACGTTAGATCCGCTGAGCGCAAACTGCACGGTTTGTTCAACAAACGGGAACAGCGGACCCGCCGTCCTGATCGGATCGCCTCCCTTTGCGAAGGTGAGCAGCTGCTGCGTCAGGGCCCGGGCCCTCTCAAGGGTCTGCATGACCTTCGACAGATCGTGTTTGACCCTCTCTTCGGTGCTGATCTCCCTTGCGATTTCAATATAGCCGAATATCCCGCCCATGAGGTTATTGAAGTCATGGGCGATACCGCCGGCGAGGATGCCGAGCGATTCGAGTTTCTCGGCATTGGCGAGCGCCTCTTCTGTGCGCTTGCGGCCGGTGATGTCTTTTGCAAAGACAGAAATTCCCGACAGCGCCGGATAGGCGCTTATTTCATAACACATCGTTTTGCCTTCGAAAGTGATTTCTTTTTCGAAGCTTTGCGGCTGCCTGGTGTCGATCACCCTGCGATAGACCGACAGTGTTTCGCTGATATCGGGCACATCCGGATATATATCGGTAATGCTTCTGCCGATTGCATCCTTTGCGGCTATCCCCGTCATTTTTTCAAGGGTTCTGTTCCAGTATGCTAATTTAAGATCTTCATTCATCAGAAAGAAGATATCGGTGATGCTGTCGGCCAGTTCCTTATACTGCTGCTCGCTTTTTCGCAGATTATCTTCGGCTTCGCGCAGCGCGCGTTCCATCCCGATCGCCGAAAGTACGCGCTTAACCGAGACCGGCAGAAGATCCAGAAAGTCCGTATCCTTTATCAGATAATCCGCTGCGCCCAGCTTCATCATCTCTACCGCGAGACGCTCATCCCCCTGCCCTGTCATCATTATGAAGGGAATTTTTATCTGCTGCTCATCGAGTGAAGCGATGATCTGGCGCCCCGTCATATCGGGCAGAATCTGATCAAGCAGAATCGCGTCGAACGCGCTCTCACGGATAAGAGCGAGGGCACCGGCACCGTCCGCCGCGCCGCCGGCACGCACTCCCGCCTTGAGAAGAGTTCTGATAATCACTTCGCGCAGATTATCGTCATCCTCGACGACCAGCAGATGGTTGCGCACTTTGTCCGTTGTATCCGCCATAATTTTCTCCTAATGAATTCCGTTTACCGACGGAACCTGCACCACCGAGAGAAACAGCCCAAGCTGTCTGATGGCATTGACAAAGGCATCGTATTCAAGGGGCTTGGTGATGTAGTTGCTGCAGCCGATATGGTGGCATTTTTCAACCTCACGGGGATCATCGGTGGTAGTGATCATGATCACCGGGATCTTGCGCAGCTCTTCGTCGGCCTTGATCATCTCAAGCACCGCAGTGCCGTCCATCCTGGGCATGTTGATATCCAGAAGCAGCACAAAGGCATCACCCGGCGCGCGGTGAGGTCCTTCACCGCGCAGGAAAAGATAGTTAACTACGTCCTCACCGTCTTGAAAATGGATCACCCGATTAATGATTCCGGCACGGGAGAGATTTTTCCGTATCAGTTCGGCGTGTCCCTCGTCATCTTCGGCAATCAGAATAATCACTTCCCTGTTCATAACGCTCCCTCTGTTGTGATCTTTAATCTCCATCAGCGTTCCCTCCCGGCAGGGGGAAGCCGCACAGTAAATACACATCCGTTATTCTCGCGCGACTCGAGCGCGATATCTCCGTCGAGCCTGGCGAGGATCTGCTTTACCGCCGTCAGCCCCAGCCCCTCACCCTCTGTCTGCTTGGGGTTAAGACGGTGAAAGAGTTCGAATACCTTTTCGTGATGGTTCTCTGAAATTCCGATGCCGTTATCCTCAACCCGGTAGACGGCAAAGTTATCCTCGAGTGCCCCATGGACGCGAATCATCCCCGCTCGATCCGGGCTGCGGTACTTGATGGCGTTGTCGATAAGATTTGCGAAGATCTGCGTTACCTGGGTGAAATCAGCCTCGCAGGGGGGCAGATCCTCAACAACAAGGGTGATGCCGCTTTGCCTGATACGAAAGGCGAATGATGACGAAAGCTGGCGCAGCACGCCGTTCATGTCAACAGTCCCTATCTGAAGCGCCGCCCTGCCCATACGGGAGAGGGTCAATAGACTCTTGAGCAGATCATCCATCTGCCGGGTACTGGCCCGGATACGCTCCAGAGCCTTGCTCATGTCGGGAAAGGCTGCGCGCACCGCCTTTTCGATATCAGCGCAGAGTGAGCTTTCATCGAGTAGAGCGCCGATCTCGCGTATGGAATATTCCAGCTCGCGGCTGAAGCCGTCCACATTGACAAGAGGAGAGCGCAGATCGTGCGAAGCAACATAGATGAGCTGTTCCAGCTCTTTGTTTTTTGCCCCGAGGAGTCTCTGCGCCCTGGCGATCTGCTCCTCAGCGGCCTTACGCTCTGTAATGTCGACGAAATTGACCACCGCCTGTCCCGGCGCGCCGCGGAACACGCGCACCTCGTACACCCCCCGGATACCGCCCTCATCGTAGGGGGCTTCGAAATTCTGTGTCATAAGCTCGCCGCGCGCCACCGCTGTGTACATCTCGGGAATGCCGGTGCCGGCCAGCGCCGGAAAGGCATCAAGAATTTCACGCCCCATAAACTGCTGATGGCCGGCCCGAAGAATGATATCGGCGGCATTGTTGAACATTGAAAATATCAGCCGCCCTTGAAGGTCAATATTGTATATGTGAAAGCCGACTGGCGAGTTTTCGATTATGCTGCGAAGGTTTGTCTCGCTCTGGCGAAGAGCCTCCTCCGCTTTTATGCGCTCGGTGATATCCCTTGCGGCGGCATAGACAAGCCTGCCCATGGGATGCGAGCGCCACTCGATATAGCGGTAAGTGCCGTCTTTGCAGCGATAGCGGTTGGTATAATTCAGAATCTCTTCGCCTCTGGCGAGATCGGCCATGGCATCGAGAGTCGAGCGCATATCATCGGGATGGACAAACTCGAGAAACGTCATTTTCTTCAAGTCTTCGGCGGAATACCCCAGAATACGGCTCCACGCCTCATTGGTCTTCAGAAAGTTTCCATCAATGTCAGCGATGCACAACAAGTCCAGATTAACCGTGAAAAAGCCTTCCAGCTCTTCGAGCTGCTCTTTTCTCCAGGTGATATCGCGCGAAAAACCGGCAGTCCCGACCACGCACCCCTTTTCGTTGAAAACCGGCGTCTTGCAGGTCTCAAACCAGGTCCGCCCCTGGCTGTCGGTAATAGCCTCCTCCACCTCCTTGCGCACGCCCGAGCGCATGACCTCGACATCGTCAGCGCGGTACTTGGCGGCGTTCTCTGCCGGCCAGACGTCAAAGTCAGTACACCCGATGATGCCGTCCACCGTCTGCGAGCATGAGCGGGCGAAGGCCTCGTTGACCGCCTCGAAGCGGCCGTCGGCATCCTTGAGCCACGCCAAAAAAGGAAGATTATCGAGCATCGCGCGCAGCTTGCTGCGCGAGAGAAGCAATTCGTGTTCGACAATCCTGTTTTCTGTGATGTCACGGGCAATGCCGTCATAGCCCGCCACCACGCCGCTCTCGTCCCGAAACGGATTGGCGCTCGAGGTATGCCAGCGCCACTGACCGTCCTTGCAGCGCACGCGGTACTCCACCCCCTCCTGACGCTCACCCGTTTCGATCACTTTGCGGAAATAAGCCGAACAGATTTGCAGATCGTCGGGGTGAACAAAATCTCTGTAAGAGCGGCCGTTCACTTCAGATGCCTCATGCCCCACCAGTCTCGTCCACGAGGGGGAGACAAAAGTAAAAACTCCCTCTGAGTTCAGAGAGTAGATAATGTAATTGGTGTTTTCGATCAGACTCCGGTATTTCGATTCGCCGGTAAGCAGCTCAAAGCCAGTCTGCCCTGTCCGCAGCGACGGATCGGCCGTTTTTTTATCCCCCCCCATTGCACTCCCCCTTAATCTCAGCGATACGCGCCGGTCACCGGCTCTCCCGAAAGGCAACCCGTCTCAGTTTAATTATAAGCGGCTTTTTTATGATTTATCAGAACCATAATAATTTGATTTATTGGAATTCTCTCATTTTGCGGCTGCAGTCCCTTTCAGACGCTGCCGGCAAGATACTTCTGCTCAAATAAACGGAGAAGCTCATGCAGCATTTCGTGCGTTCCCGCACCCATGATCTTCTTCTCGTGTTCTTCAAACAATTCCAGCAGCAGCGACTGGGTGTCGAGAGAGATCAGCTCGTCGCCCATGGGGAAAAGAACCATGTTCTCCTTGTTGATATGAGCCCTCAGCAGTTTGATGTAGTCCGTCGCCGACGAGGTAAAGGCGTGCGGATCAAATGGTTCACCCTCCAGGGCCGCGGCCATTTTCGAGACCAAAGCTCTGCCCGACGCGTGTTCCAGAAGCATCTGTCCGATGGGCCCGTTCTCCCGCTTGATGCCGGCCTTTTCCATCGCCGCGAAAAGGATATCCTCCTCTTTGCCATGATGGCACTTATCCGCAAAAAGTCTGAAGAAGTTGATCATCTCTCTGAGATCGGCGATTTCATATTGGTCATTTTCACGGATCATGTGCACCATTTTGTCAAGAATGGTGAGTCCCTCCAGAATACCCTCATGCTCATTTTTAAGATCTTCGCTGGCATACTTCATATTCCGCCCCCGCATTGTCCGCAGCACGAACCGGCGGCATAGACAGAGCCCCGCTATGCGTCCGGACTTCGCCTGCATCTGTTTTAGCGCAAACCCCGATTGAATATATCCGAAAAAACGGAAACAATCAATCTGCCGCAGGGCCTCCGATTTAAAAAGAATCCCCCCGTAAATTTGACCCGGCGAAAGAACCCGTATATTATATCGAAAGAGTCTGAGTGTTCATGTTAACCGGGGGACAGATTTTGAACGATATGCCGCTACTCCTGCCTGCACTTCTGGCGCTCTCTGTTATCGCATCTCTTATGATGCTTGGCGGTGCGATCATGCGCTGCCGCGGAGCAAAGCTTGCGCTGAAAAACAGCGAAGAACTCGTGCGCCTTTTTTTCGAGCGGGAAGTCGTCGGGGTGGCGATAACATCGCCCGATAAGAGGTGGCTTAAAGTCAATGACCGGCTCTGCACAATGCTGGGCTATTCACGCGAAGAGCTCGAGGGCTTCACGTGGGCCGATCTGACCCTGCCCGATGATCTCGCCCGGGATGTCGCGGAATATGAGCGTATGCTTGCGGGCGAGTTAAACGAGTATGAACTTGAAAAACGTTTCGTACGCAAAGACGGAAGCGTCATCGCGGTGAGTCTCTCTGTCGGCTGCGTCCGCACCCCATCCGGGGCGGCTGATCATTTTATTGTTCTGCTTTCAGATATCACCGAGCGCAAAATGGCTGAAGAGTCGCTCAGAGAGAGTCGAGAGTTTCTCTCGACGATAATCGACAATATACCGAACATGATCTTCATAAAGGAGGCCGAGACTCTGCGATTCGTCCGGTTCAACAGTGCGGGCGAGAAACTGCTTGGATACAAAATAGAGGATATGATCGGAAAGAACGATTACGACTTCTTTCCGAAAGAGCAGGCGGATTTCTTTACCAACAAAGACCGGGAGGTATTAGCCTCGGGGTGCATGCTGGACATTCCCGAAGAGAAGATCGAGACCGATTCGGGCACACGAATTCTGCACACAAAAAAAATTCCCATTATGGGCAATAACGGAGGGGCGGCATATCTTCTGGGCATATCAGAAGACATTACCGAGATCAAAAATGCAGCCGAAGTCGAAGAGCGTCTTCGCTCGCAGCTCGAGCAGTCGCAGAAGCTCGAGTCGGTGGGACGGCTTGCCGGCGGTGTCGCTCATGACTTCAATAACATGCTTACCGCGATACTCGGCAACACAGAACTTGCGATGCTGCAGAGCGATCCCTCGCACCCGGTTCATGCCAGCCTCAAAATCATCGAAGAGTCGGCCAGGCGCTCGGCCGATCTGGTGCGCCAGCTTCTGGCCTTCGCGAGAAGACAGACGGTAGCCCCCCGCGTACTTGATGTGAATGATATCGCCGCGAGCCTCTTAAGAATGCTGCAGCGTCTGATGGGAGAGAATATCGAACTGATCTGGAAGCCCGCGAAAGCCCTGCGCCCGGTCAGAATCGACCCCTCGCAGATCGATCAGATTCTCGCGAACCTCTGCGTCAATGCGCGCGACGCGATCATCGGCGTGGGGCGGGTGACGATCGAGACGGGAAACGCCGTAATTGACGAGGATAACTCTTCGGCGCATCCCGATGGTGCTCCCGGAAATTACGTGACGCTCTCGGTACGCGATGACGGCGTCGGCATTCGCAGCGAGCTGATCGGTCATATCTTCGAGCCCTTCTTCACCACCAAGGCGACAGGCAAGGGTACCGGTCTCGGGCTTGCGACGGTCTACGGCATCGTCAAGCAGAACAACGGTTTTATCGATGTCGAAAGCGAACCGGGGGCGGGTACCCGGTTCGTCATCTACCTGCCCTGCCACGAAGGCGAAGCGGCGGAACTTGCACTGCACGACACGAGCGCCCCCGCGAAGGCGAAGGGCGAGACCGTGCTTCTTGTAGAGGATGAGGAGATGATTCTTCATGTGGGACGCGCGATGCTTGAGTCACTCGGCTACCGGGTGCTGTGTGCGTCCACCCCGAAAGAGGCGATTGACAGAGTAAAAGAGTACACGGATAAAATCGACATGCTGCTCACCGATGTGATCATGCCCGGGATGAACGGCAGAGAGCTCTCAGGACTCCTGCATGAACTACGCCCCGGCATCAAGACTCTCTTCGCCTCGGGCTACACCGCCGATCTCATCGCGCACCACGGCGTGCTTGATGAGGGAGTCATGTTCATTCAGAAACCCTTCTCTCTGCATGACATGGCCGAAAAAGTGCGCGAAGTGCTTGAAGGAGAGTGATTTGAAATCGATTCTTTCACCCTATGGCCGTAAAACTATTGCGGTAACATTCGGCAATCTGCAGTCGCAGTATGACTTCGGACTTTTTCAGGGCATCGAGCGCGCCTGCCGCCGCCGCGGACTCAATCTTCTCAACCTTATCTGCGGCTCGATCGACAGCACACAGCCCTATCAGTATGAATTTGAATACAATCAGATGTTCTACATGCTCTCGGGCAGAAATGTCGACGGGGTGATCATCCTGCCCAGCATCATCAACAACTATGCGGTGAAAGACCGCCTGTCCGAAATTCTCGGCAGATTCGAAGGCATCCCCGTCGTCTCGATCAGCGTCGCCGTACCGGGTTACCCATGTGTCCTGATCGACAATGTTACGGGAATCAGAACTCTGGTAACTCATCTCTACCGCGATCACGGTCGAAGAAGAATCGCCTTTCTTTCGGGCCCCGAGAACAACAGCGAGGCGCAGGACCGGCTGTCGGGCTATTTCGCCGGGATCGAGGACTGCGGTATCACCTCTGACGATCGCTATATCTACTGCGGCAATTTCAGGTACTCGGGCGGCGCGGAGGGAATAAGATATCTTTTTTCAGGGGCATTTACCCCGCCTGACGCAATCATATACGCGAACGACTTATCCGCGCAGGGGGCATATGAGGCCCTGACGCAGCTGGGCCTTTCGATTCCCGATGATGTCGCAGTCAGTGGATTCGACAATATGAGCAACACGGAATTTCTGAATCCTCCGCTAACGAGCGTTGAACAGGACTTCGAGCTGATTTCGGAGAATGCCGTTGACCTGATGGTTCGCGCGTTAGGCGGCGATCGCAGCACTGCGGCGGTGACCCTTTCCACCCGCATCATCTACCGCCGCTCGACCGGCTGCACAACCGAGTTGTGCAGACACGATGATGCGCAGCGCGCCGAAAAAGCCGAACCCGACATGCACGATTACCGGCAGATCGGAGAGTGGATAAAAAATGCCGAAGACGGGCTGATGGACGACACGCTGGATGTACGAATGATTGCCGCGAAGTTCAGCGATCTGCTGTTTCACTGTATCGGCGACGTCCCCCCGAAGGAGTTCTGGCTTCGTCTGTTCGGTGATTTCAAAAACGAGCTGTTCTCGAAAATAAAGGACAGCGCCCGTCACAAAAAGGTCATGGATTTTCTTCTGCTGATCCAGTCGGCCATCGCCGAGATCAACTCACTGCAGATCGGTCTTTCTGTCGTGGATAAAAACACCTTCATAATGCGCCAGTCGGTTGTCATACAGCGTCTGAGCAGCGTATTCAACATGGAGGACTTCGAACACACGCTGGCAAAAGAGCTGCCCGATCTCGGGGTGAGAACTTTTTTCTTCAATGTCTACACAAAGCCTTATACCCATCACTTCACGGATGAGTGGACCCGCCCCGGCAAAAGCCGTCTCCTCTTCGGCTATATTGACGCGAGAAAATTCACACCGTCCAGAGGCGCGCTCCGGTTTTCGAGCGACCATGTGCTTCCCGCGGGCATCGGATTCGACGGGGATACGCAGGCCTTTGTGGTGGTCGGCATTTTTTTCAGAGAGACGCAGTACGGCTACTTCGTCTACAAGGCCGGCATCGACTATCCCCAGATGTACCAGGATATGGCCATCCAGATCGCGGGCACCTATCACAGAATTCTTATGCTCGAGGAGAATGACCAGAAGACCGCGAAGCTGCACAAGGCGCTGCTCGATCTGAAAAAGTCGAACAGACTTCTCAACGATATGTCGACGAGGGATGCACTGACAAAGCTTTTCAACAGGCGGGGATTCGTGCTGCTTGGCGAAAAGTATCACGATCTGGCCCGGCGCACGCGGAAGGGATATCTTCTGTTTTTTGCCGATGTGGACGGCCTCAAATCGATCAACGATACCTACGGCCACCTGGAGGGTGACAACATCATCATGGCGTGCGCGGAGGTTCTCAGGAAGACATTCCGCAAATCAGACATCATCGCGCGCCTGGGGGGGGATGAGTTTACCATCCTTTCGATGAACGCGGGCAAAGAGTTCGTAAAGAACATTCACGCGCGGCTTAAACGCGAAATCGGCAGTTTCAACGCCGCATCAGGAAAACAATATAAACTCTCTATCAGCATAGGTGAAGTTTCTCTTGACGACAATCCAACTCTGGATTTCACTCAGATGATGCAGAAAGCGGATTGCGTCCTTTACGAAAGAAAGCGGGCAAAAAAACGCCCGCATCTGCGAATGCGAAACAGAGTTGAGGCGGGAAATGATCAAGCGCAGTAATGGAAATCCGGGAGATCGCGAAAGAGATAAAAGCGGCTCTGATCTGAACCGCTTATACTTCAGGTCGCTTCTCGATAGTTCAAACACCATAATTATTCGCGCAATCGACAGAGAGTACCGCTATCTCTTCTTTAATAACGCGTACAAAACAAACATGAAACGAATCTACGGGGCTGATGTCACCGAGGGCAAAAGTATTTTTGACGGAACCTTTCTCGGAGACGACAAAGAGCTAATCAAAAAAGTATATGACCGCGTCTTTGCCGGTGAATCATTTTCTACTGTCAACAGGGATGCCGTTACCGGCCACTTTTACTACGAAAATCATTTTTATCCCCTCACCGACGATGAGGGGCATATCACAGGGGCCGTATCGTTCGGCATCGACATTTCAGAGCGCAAGCGGGCCGAAGCGGCTCTGGAGCAGAGCGAAGGCCTTTTTAAAACGCTGTTCATGTCGCTCACCGACGGATTATATCTGTCTGAGATCATCTTTGACGAGAAGGGCGTTCCCTGCGACTACTGTTACCTCGAAGTCAACCCCCGGTTCGAAACGATTACAGGACTCACGCGCGAAAATCTGATCGGCAGAAAATACACCGAAGTGGTTCCCGCCGACACAACCCAATGGCTTGAAAACTACCTTCATGTGGCAAAAAGCGGCGAACCCGCCACATATGAATTCTATTCGAGTGAGTACAAAAAGCACTTCGAAACTTATGCCTGTAAAACAGAGGCGACCAGAATCGCTGTCTTTGTCAGGGATGTCACCGAACGCAGGCGCACCGAAAGAGCCCTGCTGAACGTGCAGAAGCTCGAATCGCTCGGAATACTTGCCGGCGGCATAGCCCATGATTTCAACAATATTCTCTGCGGACTGTTCGGCCATATAGAACTGGCGAAATTGAGCCTCTCCTCAAATGATCCTGTCGATGTCGAAGAGAAATTGACGCAGGCGATGCAGACGCTCGACACGCTGAGAGGACTTACCGGACAGCTGTTGACATTTTCAAAAGGGGGGAAGCCCCAGAGCAGAGTCGAATCGCTCGATCCGCTGATAAGAAACTGCTGCGCGCTTGCATTGAGCGGATCGAGAATAAAGTGTGAGATCGATATCGATCCCGGCCTTTCGCTGTGTCTGTGCGACAGAAACCAGATCGCGCAGGTGCTCACCAATTTGATCATAAACGCAAAACAGGCGATGATGTCGGGGGGAAAGATAAACGTCAGCGCCGGTAATGAAACCTTCGGCGAGAACCAGAATGTTCTGCTGCCCGCGGGGGGAAGTTTTGTCCGCATCTCTGTCAAAGATCACGGTGCCGGCATTCCCGGTGAGGTTCTGAAAAACATTTTTGATCCCTTTTATACGACGAAAGAGACGGGACACGGACTCGGACTTTCCTCCGCCTGGTCGATCGTTCAGCGCCATAAAGGCAGCATCGAAGTTGAATCGAACCCCTCAGAGGGGACGACCTTTCACGTCTATCTTCCCGCAGAAACGGATGCGGGCGCCGCAATTCATGAAGAAGAAGGCGCATCGTACCGGGGCCGCGGGCCCGTTCTTATCATGGACGACGAGGCTGATATTCGCGGCGTTATCAGAGAGATGATAGAACGGCTCGGACATTCAGTCGTTGAAGCCGCAAACGGCGAAGAGGCGCTGAGCCTTTTCAATAAAGCACAGCTGGAAAACAGCCCCTTTGTGATGACAATTCTTGATCTGACGGTTAAAGACGGCAGCGGCGGGCTTGAGACAATGCTGGAAATCCGCAAGTTCACCCCCGACGCGGTGATAGTGGCGGCCAGCGGTTACGCCAATGACCTGATAATGTCAAAGCCGCAGAGTTCGGGCTTCAACGGCAGCATCACCAAACCGTTCACAATGAAAGAGATATCGGATCTATTTATGCAAATTTTTAGAATCGGCGATTAAAAGGAATACTGTTCATCACGTATGGCAAATTTACGCAAATCACCCGGTGCGGGCGAATTTTACTACCCGCTCGATAACAGCGCGGTCTTTACCGCCTCGACAACGGGCCGCGCATCAACCTATGTGTACCGCATCTCATGCGAGCTGGACGCGCCGGTATATCTACCCGATCTTGAAAAGGCTCTCGATATGGTTCTCGAGATATTTCCCTTTTTCAGAACAGAGCTCCGCCCGGGCCTTTTCTGGTATTATCTGGACCCGCTGAAATCTCCCTTCAGACTGAGTGCGGATTCCCGCTTTCCCGCCGAGTACTATCGCCTTCGCCGCTGGGGGCGCTACCTCTTTCGCGTGCGGGTCTTCGGCGCGCGCATCGCCTGCGAATTTCACCATCTGCTCACCGACGGCACCGGCGCCCTCGAATTTCTTAAGTCGCTGTGCGCGGCATATCTCTCGCTTCGCGGCGTCGAGTGTGATGATTGGCGCGATGTAAAAAAACCGGGAAGCGGCGTTGATCCGGCCGAATTTGAGGATGCCTACGCAAATCGGATCAGAAAAGAGATCCCCGAACCCGAGGCGCTGCCGGCCGCCTTTCACCTCAAGGGCAGGCGTTATCCGGGCCTCGCCTACCGCGTCACCACGGGGACTTCGCCCGTTTCACAGGCCTTGAATTGCGCAAAAGGCCGAAAGGTCTCGCTAACCGAACTTCTGGCAGCCATCCACCTGTACGCGCTGCAGAGTGCTGCCGAGAGGGACAATCCGTCAAAATACCGGCCCATCCGCATACAGGTGCCCGTGAACATGCGCAAACTCTACCCCTCGAGGACGCTGCGCAATTTCTTTCTGTTTGTTCCGCTCACCATTGACCGGCGGCTCGGCCACTACACCTTCGACGAGATACTCAGCCGCGTGCATTACAGCATGCGGCTCAACCTCGACCTCAAAGAGCTCGATAAACAGCTGCGCCGGAATGTCGCAAGCGAGCAGAACATCTTTTCACGCATCATCCCCCTGGTGATGAAAAATATCGTGCTGCGCCTGGTCGGAAAATTCGCCGCGGATAAACCCTTCTCGGGCTCGCTGTCGAATCTGCAGCAGGTCACCATGCCCGAGGCCTTCGCGCGGCACATACGCCGCTTCGACTTTCTGCCCTCGCGCAACTCGGTGACAGGGGCCAATGTCGGGGTCATCAGCTGGAACGGAAAGCTCACCGTCACCATCGGCAGCCTTGTCGAAGAGCGCTCGTTCGAACGCGAGTTTTTCACCACGCTCGCCGGATTGGGAATACCCGTCACCGTAGAATCAAACCTGTAAGGAGTTGGTATGCCATATTGTCCGAATTGCAAAGTTGAACTTGGCCCGCAGTCGGGGCACTGCCCCCTGTGCGGGGCCCTGCCGGTAAACAAAATTGAAGAACAACCGCCCCAGCCCGATACGCTGCATTCGCAGGTTCCCTTTCCCGCGCAGGTGCACGACGCGGACGCGCGCGAGCGCCTCTCGGGGGCAGAGATGCGGATGATGACAGTCGAACTTATCTCGGTCAGTATCGGCATCGCCCTCGCAGTGACTATTTTTATCGATATCATTTTCTTTCACTCGCTCACCTGGTCGCGCTACACCAGCGTCGCGCTGGCGGCAGCCTGGATTACTATCGCGATCCCCCTCGTGCTGTGGAAACACCCCTGGCTGACCTTTGCACTGCTTGGCCCGTCGGCTCTGGGTGCGGTCTTTCTCTGGTTCACCTTCGCCGGCGCCCTGCGCTATTTTCTCATGCCGGCAATGCCCCTGACACTTCTGGTGATCGCAAGCGCCGCCGCTACGGGTGCGCTGATCGGCGCGCAGCGCCGCAAGGGGCTCAACACCGTGGGCATCGCACTCGCCGCTTCGGGGGTGCTTTGCGCGGGCATCGAGACTATACTCTCGCTTTTTCTGCTGCACCGCATCGCCCTGTACTGGTCCGTTATCGTGCTGCTCTCAGTAATTCCGGTCGCCCTTCTCTTCTTCTATCTTCACTACCGCATCACCAACAGGGCATCGTTGAAAAAACTGCTGCGGATTTGAGTGCAGCCCCCGCGCATAGAGAATAATTTTTCATCTGCCGTGTTACTTTTCGCAGCTTTTTCCGTATATATCTCAGGCAACAGAATTCCTGATAATCAGATGCAGAAGACCTGATCTGATCATCAGAATTCCGTGTATTGAAATATTACCGGATACCGGTACCGTATGCGGTGATAGCCAGGCGAAATTCAGGTGACGGGGATTAGTTATGATCACAACTGATGCAGCTTTAATGGAGGGAATTCTCAAGGGATTTCCCGGCAACTTCAAAAAGATTTACGAGCGATATTTCACGAAAATCTACAATTTTGTTTTTTACAAAACCCGCAGCACAGAGAGCGCCGAGGACATCACCAGTCAGACATTTCTGCGGGCCTTCGAACGGGCAGCGACTTTCGACAGCTCAAAGGGGAGCGTCTCAGCGTGGTTGTTCAAAATTGCATTGAATACGGTCAATGACCACTTCAGGAAAAACCGGTGCGAAGCGAATATCGATGATCTCGAACAGATCGGCGGCAGCGATACAACCGAGCGCGAGATAATGGACAGAGAGCTTCTCGGATCCGTTATGGAGTATCTCGATTCTCTGCCCGCGAAAAAAAAAGAGATAATCGTCCTGCGGGTCTGGCAGAATCTTTCGTACCGGCAGATCGCCGATATCACCGGCATGAGCGAGGCGTCGTGCAAGATGAGTTTCTACCGCACCATTGAAGAGATGCGCGAAAAACTTCGCCCCGAGCTCGCACTTTCATTCATGATTCATATCGCAGCCCTGGCGGCCTGCACAAGTGAGGCAGTTAAATGAAAACAATAAATAATGTATTACACAAAATAAATGTTAACAGAATAATCAAAGACCTGGACGCCCTTGACCCGGGCGTATTCATGGACAGAAATTCGGCGATAAAAACAGTCGAGGCTCTGCTGCGACTGCGTCCCGAGGTGAAGCTGCGGCCCGGTTTCAAATCTGAACTGAAAAAAAAGATCAGCGACCGGATCGCGCAAGCCGCTCCGGAGAATGAGCGCAGCGGCATGGGCGCATTTTTAAGAGACCATGCGCGCGCCTTCGGCATTTCGGCGGCGGCCTTCACCTCGATACTCGCCGCACTCACCTTTTCCCTTAACTACGACAGAATCATGCATGGCCCTCTGCAGGGGCTTCACACCGGCTCTTCAGAAGATAGCCTTGTGACGCAAGATCTGTCCGGTTACATAGGCGGGCAGCGCGCTGAAGCTACCGAAGGGACGAAGTCAGCACTGAAAGCGGGTACCGCCGCTACAAATAAGAATGAAGCAGCCGCAACAGTTCAGAACGGGCCCGGAGCCCCGGGCCAGGCTGAGATCGCGCTCAACGAGGAATACAGTTCACAGGAGCGGGCCCTGCCGTCAGTCGCCCCCATGAGCGATGCCGCCGCGGCGCCTGCTGATGACGGATTTCTGTCAAAAGCGAAAAAGAGCGATATCGCAGGTGCAAGGCGAAGCGAGTCCGATGCGGATGCGTACGCCGGCGGCGGTGATAAGTTCAACACCGAATCGTACAATCTGATCGTCGAAAACGACTTTCTTGACCCGTCAGTGTCGCCCCTCTCGACTTTTTCGATCGACGTGGATACCGCATCGTATGCAAATATGCGCAGATTCGTCAACGGCGGCTCACTTCCCCCCAAAGACGCGGTGCACATCGAAGAGATGATCAACTACTTCTCATATAACTATCCTGCGCCGAAGGGCGGAGAGCCCTTCTCTGTCACCACAGAACTCGGTGCCGCTCCGTGGAACCCCGCAAACCGCCTGCTTCTTGTCGGACTTCAGGGTAAAAGGATCGCAAAGGCGGAGAAGCCGGCATCCAATCTTGTCTTTCTTATTGACACATCAGGGTCGATGAACGCACCCGAAAAACTGGGCCTTCTTAAAGAGTCATTCAAGCTGCTGACCGGCCGGCTCGGCAGAAACGACCGGGTCTCGATCGTCGCCTATGCGGGAGCCGCGGGCGTGGTGCTGCAGCCCACCCCCGGCGACAAAGCCGCCGAGATTATCGCCGCGCTCGACCGGCTTGAATCGGGCGGCTCAACCGCCGGCGGCGAGGGCATTGACCTAGCGTACAAGGTAGCCGAGCAGAACTTCAACAAGAAGGGCAACAACCGCATCATCATCGCGACCGACGGCGACTTCAACATCGGCGCGTCGAGCGATGCCGAGATGGTGCGGCTTATCGAGCAGAAGCGCGAAAAGGGGATTTTTATTTCGGTGCTCGGCTTCGGCATGGGCAACTATAAGGATTCGAAGATGGAGCTTATCGCCGACAAGGGCAACGGCAACTATTTCTATATCGACACCATTTTTGAAGCGAAGAAGGTGATGGTAAGCGATATGGATTCGATGATGTTCACGATCGCGAAGGATGTCAAAATACAGATCGAGTTCAACCCCGCTTATGTGCAAAGTTACCGGCTTATCGGTTACGAGAACCGGGTCATGAAGGCCGAAGATTTTGATGACGATAAAAAGGATGCCGGTGAGATCGGCGCTGGCCATACGGTGACGGCGCTCTACGAGATTACACCCCGCAAAGAGGGAAACGGCAGCGTCGCGGGAAACTCTCTCAGATATCAGCAGAGAAACGTCAATAGCGGCGCCTACGGCAGCGAAGAGCTCGCGCTGATAAAACTGCGCTTCAAGAAACCCGACGGCGTAACAAGCAGGCTGATCAGTGCCGCCGTTTCTGCCAATACCGATAACGCGGGCGAAAACCTGCAGTTTGCCTCGGCCGTGGCCGAATTCGGCATGCTGCTGCGCGAGTCGCAATACAAGGCGAAGGCAAGCTACGACGAGGTCATACGCAGGGCCGAGCGCTGCAAGGGTGAGGATGCCTCCGGCTACCGCGGGGAGTTTATTCAGATTGTGCGCAAGGCGAAGATTCTTAAAGAATAGAGAAGGCACAAAACCAATTGTTCCAACTCGCGGATCCCGAAAACCCAATTAAAAACGGGATGAAATCTTTACTGGAGGCGGTTTTTGGGACCGCCGGATAGTTTTGCAAGTGCCCGGCATGGAGCGGAAGGAAGATGCGTTTAGGGTTGGATCTGCGCATCCCCCCGCCCCCCTTTTTACCCGGCAAGGGCCTTCTGTATTTCATGGATGATGCGCTCTTCGTGAAATGGCTTGAGCACATACCCCTTTACGCCGCTTTTGAGCACTTTTATGACATTGACATCCTTCGAGTCGCCGCTTATGATGATGATCCGGGCAGAGGGATCTTTCTGCATGATCCTGTTGGCGGCCTCGATACCGTCCATCTCGGGCATCATCATATCGAGAAAGACGATATCGGGCCTGATCTCTTCGTAGCGGCGCACCCCGAGCTCTCCGTTGGGGGCCTCTCCTACTACGACATGCCCCAGATGCTCGCAAATCTGTTTGAGCTTGAGCCGTATGACCGTTGAATCGTCGATAATCAGAATACCAGCCATCCCATTACCCCGTTTTTTTTTATCATTATAGCGCAAAACCCGATTATCAACAATGCACAATCAAAAAATGTCAGCCTGCCACGACATACTATCATCCTTTTCAAAATCCCTTAAATATGTTTTTTACCCTTGCAAAACACTCGGGCAGATATTTCTTGAAAAAAAACCGGTAACAAAAAGGGTGATTGTTTTGTTATACTTTCGGAAGTATGATGTTACTTCCCGTGTAACCGGATCGACAATATCCATCGGAGGCAAATGAACAGATTTACGGCAATTGTGATGATACTTTGCGCGGCAGCCGTCGCCGGATGCAAAAACGACGATGTGCGGGACCACTCGACTACAAAGGTCGGCATGCTTATTTCTGTCGGGGGAATAGGCGACCGCGCCTTCAACGACTCGGCTATCAACGGACTGACCAGGGCGAAGGAGACGTACAGAGTAAGCACGCAGTATGTAGACTACGCCGACGAGACCAAGAACAGGGAGAATCTCAAGATCTTCGCCGAAGAGGGATACGCGCTTGTCATGGGCGTCGGCTTCTATAATCTTGCGGCTATCGAGGACGCGGCAAAAGAGTTTCCCGGGACGAACTTCGCGATAATCGATACAGAGTCATCCAACCCCGAGGTTTTCTCGGCGGTCTTCGCCGAAGAGGAGGCGGCCTTTCTTACCGGGGCGATCTGCGCCATTAAATCAAAATCGAAGAAGCTCGGCTTTCTCGCCGGGGCCCCGATTCCCGTTATCGAGCGTATGCGCAAGGCTTTTATCGCGGGGGCGCAATATACGGATCCCTCGGCAGTCGTAATTGCCGAGACTGCCGGCACCTTTGACGACCCGGTGAAGGGCCACGAGCTTTCCAAAAAGATGTTTGATGCGGGTGCGGATATCGTCTTCTCGTGCGCGGGAAAGACCGGCACCGGGGGCATCAGTGCCGCCGCCGAATCGCATGGCTTCTATTTCGGAACCGATACCAACCAGATTCCCCTGGACGAGCAGCATGTACTCGGTTCAAGAATGAAGAATATCGACGTGGTGGTGCTCGATATGGTCGATAAACTGATTCATAAAGAGTTTAAGGGGGGAAAGTACACCTACTCCCTGAAGGATAACGGACTGGATGTGCTTCTCAACGAGAAGCTCGTCAGCGGCGAAGATATCGAGAAAATGAAACAGATCAGAAAAAAAATCACGGATAAACAGATCGACGTCATTGCCCTCAGTGCCGGAGTTAATTAGCATATGAACAGTATTTTCAGAATACCCGGCAGATTTCTTTACAATCTTCTCAAAGACCGGCGCAAGCGCTATATTCCGCTGTGGGTCAAGATCTCACTCTCGGCAATCGCGGTCTATTCGGTGCTCGCCTTCGTGATAAGCTTCATTATCTCCGCGCGGGCCATCCACTCACTCGGCGAAAATATAGAGCAGTCCTATTCGCTGATCACGAAAAATCTTGCCTTCGACATTGAAAAGACGCTCACCCAGGCCGAAGAGACCGTCTCCTCGCGCGCCGACATGAGCACCTTTCACATGGTCTTCGACGCGAACGATTACACGCTTCTTGAAGGCTCAATGAAGGCGATGCCCGGAACCTGCGACGCCTTCTTTATGGACGATTTCAAAAACAACCGGCGCGTCATCACCACGCGCACAAGCGTAGAAAATCCGGACGGGACGCGTTCTACCGCAGTGATTACCTCATCTTTAAATATGAATGCGCCGGTCGCGGTTTCCGATTACCTCCCGCTCGACGAACTGCAGCTTTCCGAGTGCGCCGATAGGGCGCGGCAGGGACGAAGCCATGTCACACAGCCCTATTTTAAGGAGATCAGCTTCGAGCCTGTCTACATAATCGCCTATCCGATTCACGACGGGGGCAAACCCGTCGGTATGATAGCCATGCGCTATCGCCTCACTTCGCTGTGGGACAAGGTCGACGCCGCTTCGGCCGATGAGGGGGTCACCGCCTATCTTATCGACAAAAGCGGAGTGGCGATCGCCCACACTGACCGCAGCAAGATCGGCAACAAACTGCGCAACGCATTCGTCAGGAAAGCCCTCAGTTTTGAAGCCGGCATCGAGGAGAGTGATCTCGGCCGGCAGGAGCTTATCGGCGCCTATTATCCGATCAAACTTCGCATACGCCTCGCCCTTGTCATCGAGAAGGCGACACACTCCCTTTTCAGCGAGATTATCACCACAATCGCGCTTTCGTGCGCGATCTTCGTCGTTTCGATAATCGTGATCGTCCTTCTCTCGGTCTGGATCGGCAAGTATTTCACACGGCCGGTCGAACCCATTCTAAAAGGTATTGAGGGACTGAAAAAGAGCATTGATACCGAGAAGATACCCGTGATCTCTGGGGACGAATTCGGAATTATTTCGACACAGTTCAATCAGATGCTTGACGAGCTTAAAGAGAAGGAGCGCATCAAGAGCATCTTCGGCAATTACATCTCCAGCGACATCCGCGATGAGATACTCGAGCACGACATAACCTTTGAGGGCACCGAACACAACTGCACGATTCTGTTTACCGACATTCGCGGCTTTACCTCTATTACAGAAAAATTTGACGCCAAGACGGTACTGCACCTTCTCAACACCTATTTTTCAGAGATGATCAAGATCGTCAACGCCCACAAGGGTATCGTGAACAAATTCATCGGCGACGCGCTGATGGTTCTCTACGGCATACCCATCGCGCGCGGCAACCACTCACTCGCCGCGGTGCTGACCGCGCGGGAAATGCTCGCGCGCCTCGAAGTGATGAACGCGACCTTTTACAAAGAGTACGGCATAGAATTCCGCATTGGCGCGGGAATCGCGACCGGTGTGGCTATCGCCGGCAATATCGGCGGCCATGAGCGCATGGAGTATTCGGTAATCGGCGATATCGTCAACATTGCCTCGCGTCTTGAGAGCCTTACAAAAGAGTTCAAGACCCCGATCATCATCAACGAAGAGACAAAGTTGCAGATTGAAAACGAGATCCGGGTCAAGGGGCTGGGAAGTGTCGCGGTAAGGGGGAAGGCGCAGGAGCTTGAACTCTACTGTGTTGACATGCTGTGTACGGAAGAATATGTTCGCGGCAGTAACTCGTAATTTACGAGACAAAAAAGGCTGCCCCTGCGGGCAGCCTTTTTTGTCTCTCTCATTTCATTTCACACTCACTCTACAGATCTCGCGTTCCAGGTGAGGCCGTAGTCGTCTGATGTGTAGACTGTTCCGTTGCAGACCGCCGCAGCGAGAAACTCGCCGCTCTCGGAGCTGGTGACAGAGTACCAGTTCTGAACCGAGGCCCTTGCCGTCCAGGTCACACCCGAATCACTTGAAGTGTAGATCTGGCCGCCCGCAACCGCCGCCGCAAGCTTTGTTCCGTCTGACGAACTCGCGATCGAACGCCATGCCCGTGATGATGCGCGTGCAGTCCAGGTCTCACCCGAATCACTTGAAGTGTAGATCTGACCGTTGGTCACCGCCGCCGCAAGATTTATGCCGTCTGACGAACTCGCGATCGCAAACCAGTTTCTCGCATCGGCACGAGCAGTCCAGGTGACACCGGCATCGGTCGAAGTGTATATCTGTCCGCCCGCGACAACCGCCGCAAGCTTTGTCCCGTCGGATGAACTTGCGATTCCGCGCCAGAGTCTTGCCGGATCGGAAGTATGCTGTGTCCACGTCGGATTCGGTGTCGCTGCTGAATCATAGGTCACGATGTAGCCGTTGTACGCGGCTGCGGCCAGTTTTGTGCCGTCGGCTGAACTGGCGATCGAGTTGAAAGTCGCCACTTTCACCGAACCGACCGTACTCCATGTCCACGACGGAGTACCCGCAATATTGATATACATATTTTTCGCGTAGGGCACCGCCGCAACACGTGTTCCGTCAGAGGAACTTGCGAGTGCGAACCATTTCTTGTTGCCGCTCATCTGTGACCAGGTTTCGCCGTAATCATCTGATCTCCATACTGTTCCTGAATAAGCCGCCGCAAAGAGTACCGATCCGTCAGAAGAGCCGCTTATTGCGTAGAATTTGCGTGATACTGCCCACTTCCCGTACAGGGTTACATTCGCCGTCCCCATAATAAACGAATTTCCGGGAGCGTAGAAACTGCCCAAGCCGTCAGACTGAGTGTTCCACCCGACAAAAGCGTACCCGGTTTTCGCCAGAAGTCCCGTGTTCGAAAGCGCGGTGACCGACTGGCCGTCGACGTAGTAGGTCGAATCAACCGGTATGCTGCCGCCGGTATTGCCGTTGCCGTCATAGGTCACGGTATAGGTTGAACCGGTTTCCCAGTTGGCGTACAGGGTGATATTGCCGCTTAAGGTGAGCAGCTGATCCTGTGTATAGGTGTCACCTGAACCATTGGCCATCGTGTTCCAGCCGGTGAACGTCGAACCTGATTTTACCAGCGCGCCGCTATTGCCGAGCACTGTGACTTCACTGCCGGCGAGATAGTAGAGCGGATCTACGGGAACCGTACCGCCGCTACTGCCGTTGCCGTCATAGAGTACGTGGTATGCAGGACTCCAGTTTGCATAAAGGGTCATATCGGCTGAAGCCATCGCGAACGTACTGCCGTTATTGTAGGTTACCCCTGATCCGTCCGCCTGCGTATTCCAGCCGGTAAACAGATACCCTGCTTGTGCAAGATTGCCGGTATTGGCCGTGACTGTCACAATCTGTGACGTCTCGTATCTGTTCGAATCGACCGGTACCGTGCCGCTTGAGCTGCCGTTGCTGTTATAGGTCACCATGTAGGTCGGGTTTGTACTCCATTTTGCATAAAGAGTCACATCCGCCGCGCCAATATCGGCGCTCTGTCCCGGGGCGTAGCTGGTTCCGGAGCCGTCCGACTGCGTATTCCAGCCGGTAAAGGTCGCGCCGCTTTTCACCAGAGTACCGGTGTTGCCGAGAATATTGAAGGACTGCGCCTCCTCGTAGGCGGTGGTGTCGACAGGCGCGCTGCCGCTTGTATTGCCGTTTCCGTTATAGCTCACCGAATAGGTCGCGATTACCGTTGCCGTCCATTGCGCGTAGAGGGTGATGCTGTAATTGCTCATCACAAACATGCTCTCCTGCGTATAACTGATGCCGGTGCCGTCAGCGGCGGTATTCCAGCCGGTAAAGGTCGCGCCGCTTTTTACGAGTGAACCGGAGTTGCCGAGAACAGTGACGATCTGCGTCGGTGTGTAATTATTTGAATCGACCGGCACGCTTCCGCCCGTACTGCCGTTGCCGTTATAATTTACCGTGAAGGCTGACGCCCAGCGGACATACAGCGTAACATCCGATGTGCCCATCGTGAAGGTGTCGTTCTCTTCGTAGGTTTCGCCGCTGCCGTCAGACGCGGTGTTCCAGCCCGCGAACACGAAGCCGCTTTTAACGAGATTTCCGGTATTGCCGTCTACACTTACCTCTGCGCCCTGCACAAAGGAAGCGCCTTCAATAGGCACGCTGCCGCCGGTATTGCCGTTGCCGTTATAGGTGACGCTGTACACCGCCGCCGCACTCCACTGCGCAGTAAAAGTCTTGTCAGCAGATCCCATGACGAAGGTGTCATCGGCAGCGTAATCTGTTCCTGATGCGTCTTTCCACCCTGTAAATGCGTAGCCCGGCCGGGTGAAGGGGGAAGAAAACGCTTCATTATCCAGCACTATGACCTCATCCCCCGCTTCATAGACATCGATGTCCACGACATCTACCGGTCCGCCCGTGTAGCCGCTCTTGTAAATCACACTGTAGGTGGGGATCAAAGTCCATACCGCAAAAAGCTCTATATTCGCCGTTCCGACGGTGATGGTGGAACCGGCGGCATAATTGTTTCCCAAGCCGTTCTGTGCCGTGTTCCAGCCGGTAAAGGTATAGCCGGTACGGGTCATGGTTTCTTTTGATAATACAGGGACTGGCGTGCCCTGTTCATACGAATCCGCATCAACGGGCACGGTTCCGCCGTCGCTTAAATTTCCGTTATAGATTATCCTATAGGTCGGGTTCTGCGTCCATTTTGCATAGATCGTGACATTCCCGCTTCCCATCTGAAAATGGCTTCCGCCTGTATAGCTGTCGCCGGATCCGCCAGCATCGACTGACCAGCCCGCGAAGGTATAGCCGCTTTTTTCAAGGCTTCCCGTATTTCCGGCTACAGTAACCACTGCGCCGATTCTGTAGGCGCCGCTATCAACGGGAACATCACCGCCGGTGCTTCCATTCGCATCGTAGGTCACGGTAAATGCCGGCGCCCATTTGACATACAGAATAACATCGGCACCGGCAATTGCAAATTCTGAACCCGCGCCGTAGCTTGTTCCGCCGCCGTCAGTTGCACTGTTCCAGCCGTCAAAGAGATAGCCGCTCTTTTTAAAGTTTCCCGTATTGTTGAGAACGCTCACGCGTTGGTTATTGCGGTAACCTGCGGGGGCGGCAGGTGCCGAGCCGCTGTCGCTTGAATTTCCGTTATAGCTTACCGTGTAGACGGCTTCAGCTGTCCACTGCGCAAAGAGAGTCAGATTGGAAGAGCCCATCACCAGAGAGGAGGCGGGAGCGTAGGAACTTCCGCCGCCGGATGCCGAGGTGTTCCAGCCGACGAAGGTATAACCGATTTTAGTGAGAGAACCGGTGTTTGCGCGTACCGTTACACTGCTGCCGCTGACGTAATTTGCAGAATCGACCGGCACGCTTCCGCCGGTATTGCCGTTGCCGTCATAAGTCAAATTGTAATAGGCAACAGAGTCCGCGGCGCCGCTGTTATCTGCGCTGCCGGGCAGCGTGCCTGCAGGGTCAGAACTTCCCCCCCCGTCTTGCGTCTGAGATGCATCGCTCTGCCACACCGCATACAGCACAACACTTTCAGCGCCGATAAGGAAGGTATTTTCTTCATTATATCTTGTTCCGCTGCCTTTATTTGAAATACTCCATCCGGTGAAGATATAACCGCTTTTTGTCAGGACGCCGTCATTTCCCAGAACGGTGATGCTGTCACCCTTCGCATACTCATTTTTATCGACAGGAACGCTTCCGGCGCCCCCGTTCGCATCATAAATAACACTCAGTGCCGGTGCTGTTACGGATGAACCCCCGCCGGCACCTCCGCTGCATGATAAAAGTAAACCGAAAGCCGTTGCAAGCAACGTAAGCAGAACAAAAGCGCCTTTGGTATAATATCCGTTTGTCTTCATATTAGCCTCACATTACCGGCATGAATAGAGTGAACACTGCTGAGGAATCTCTAAATTCCCTCTCTCACTGTTCAAAAGATCACGCCCGTACAGATCATCTCGCAATGCCGGGCATATTCTTTGACAAAGTGGACACATATATGCACATTGTCCGATTTGCGTCAGAAAAAGCCCGCCCGGGCTTGCTTTATTTAAGTTAGTTAGGACCCCCACCTTCGGCAACATTAATTTTCCAAATTCAGGGTGACTCGCCCAAAAAAACGCTGGATTCCCCTTCGCGGGCCGGCTGCTCGCCTATTGACAGCTTTGCCGTCATTTGTTGGCGGCTTTGCCGCCCGGTGTTTCAGTTTTTCTAACAAACCGCAAGTGATGATTTTTGAGATGCCCATAAAGGAATTGACTTTTTACAATACTTATGTATTATAATATGCGCATGTTTCATAGGGTCGTTGTTTGATCCAGGCTTAGTTCTCCTTTTCTTCAAAAACGGCTCGGGCATATTTGTGTCATTGCTGAGTCTCAGAGTGTGGGGCACATAGGGTTTAGTGATGCGCCGCCCGGTCGGGTTTTATCTGGATAGTGTGATGATTGCAGGTTGTGCTGTATTATACCATTAGCAAGGGGAACTTATTATGAGCAAAAAACGGGATTTCTGGGAGATTAATACACTGCAGCGACGCGATCCCTCCTCGTTTGCCCAGAGCGATCTGGTCAGAATGGGGTATTCGGCCGCGGTTGCGGGTATTCTTATTTTTTCAATGAACAGCTGTGTTCTGGATAAGGAATTCTGGGAAGAGAAGCTGGGACTGGACGATGAAGAAACGCCTAAATGCGATGCCGACGATGAGACCTGCCTGTGCGAAAACACCGCCGCCTCGGCGAAGGACGGCTCGTGCGATGACGGCGGAGAGAAGTCAGATCTGGCGATAACGCCGCTCGGCACCGACTGCGACGACTGCGGCGTGCGCCATCAGGGCGACACCTACACCTACTCTGACTCCTCATCATATACGTACAGCGACGGAACCACTTACAGTGATTCGTACAGTGACGGATACAGTGATTCGTACAGCAATTCTTACAGCAACTACTACAGCAACTACTATCACGAATACGACAACTACTCAAATTATTACTCCAATTACTATTCAGACAGCTGGTAGAATTTCATGAAATTTCTGTTCGTCCACTCATGGCGGGGGTTCTCCCTCGCCGAGTGGTATTTTCGTGAGGTTCTCGCAAAAACGCGCGCCATTCCGCTGATGTTCCGGGCTCTTGAGATGAGCGGCGCGCAGGCGGGCACTCCGATTCTCTTCAGAGAGATTGTTTCTGTCTGGAAACCCGACGTCGTCGGGTTTTCCTGTCATGCGTGGAGCGTCGAGCTGTACCTGGAGGCCGCACAATGGGCAAAGCACCTTCATCCCGGGGTCACTGTTGTCTTCGGCGGCCCTCATACGAATTCACCGCAGGCCGCTGAAGCGGCGCTTGCAGCCTGCCCTCAGATTGATTTCATCGTTCGCGGGGCGGGCGAAGAGGCGCTTCGCCTGCTGCTGGAGTCGCTGCACAAAAAGAGCATGCTTAAAAAGATCCCCGGTCTCAGCTTTCGAAAAGAGGATGCGGTGATTCATAACAGCCCTTCCCCCCGCAGAAACTGGAGCCGCGGCATAATCTTTCACCCCGAAAACCGCGATCTTATTGCACGCATCGACGGACTCGAGGTGCTGCCCTACGAGACGCTGCGCGGCTGCCGCAACAGCTGCGCCTACTGCCAGTATCACGGCATTCCCTACGCGATTCTCGACACCGATCTGGTCGAGTGCGAACTGGAATTCATACTCTCATATTCGTTTCCGGTTATCAAAATCTGCGATTCGCACTTCGGCGGGGACGCTGCAAGGGCGAAGCGGCTTCTGCGTTTTTTCGCGAAGAAAAACAGGGGAAGCTGCATAAGGATAAATCCCGATCTCGCGCACATCGATGACGAATATATCGCCCTGATAAAAGCGGCGAACGCGGAAATTACCACCATCGGCATACAATCGACCAACGCCGCCGCCCTTGACTGCGTCGACAGAGCCCCGGCTGAGCGGCACCGCGGCGCGATATCTCTTATCGTGCACAACTTTCCCGCGACACAGGCCGACCTGATCATCGGGCTTCCGGGAGACTCGGTCGAGGGAGTGCGCAAGTCGCTCAAGGATGTGCTTGCATTCGGATTTTCACGCATCAACACC